>OGTC01000274.1_pt1 | contig 19726 bp, 9 predicted proteins | sample 1574531 | NCBI WGS metagenome assembly OGTC01 (sample SAMN03295859, study PRJEB24534) | human gut metagenome | isolation source: fecal sample 2 from infant 9 | host: Homo sapiens | place: USA: Pittsburgh, PA | collected 2014-07 | reverse complement strand
AAATTACCCTTCTGAACTTACTTTCCATCTGAAATTTTTCCCAATAAATTCTATACCACCACCATAGTTTCCAAAAATTAAACACAGGTCAATATACGTGTGAAAAATGAGAGCTTCTATAATTTGGATTTTTATAATGAGACAAATGTTCAGTATAAAATTAACTTTAGAGAGAGATAGGGATATAGCACTTCTCCATCAAAAATACAACAACTGTCAGTCATTTCTTCCTCCTACCTCCCCTATAAAAAAGAAACCAATATCCCTCCCCAACATCTTTAATCTTGTAATTCAATTTTCCCCTCCATATCGGTGCTATTGGGTTGTTTAACCTGCCGCCAGCGAGCTGACACAAGCAATCCAACCACTCCAAACAAACTCAACAATGCAATGGCAGACAACAATAAGTTAGCAAAGTCAATCACTTCAGTACTGGGAGTATCATGCTCCGTGTTGATCCAAACAAGCGAAAGACCAAATATCAAACTGAGTGAAATAGAGGGAACGATCAATATTTTATTATCATCATATCTTTTAATTACTAGGGCTTCTTGTTGTAGGTTTTGTGAATGAAATGAATTTAAAAACGTGGTGTGTATAACTACTTACAATACTATATTCATGTAATTAAGTTGTCTATTTGTATGCTCTTGAAAACTAGGTTAACCTGGAAGAAGGTAAAAGTGTGGCTTTGGGAGACTTGACTCAACTAGTTCCAACAAAGAGGCATTTTATTATTTCAGTGTATTTCCAAATTTTGTCTTATCTATTTCGGTTCCTGTTATTGTGCGCACGTGTTTCATCGATTTTATTACTATCCATATCTTTTGAGAGTTACTACTTACCAATATATACTTCATTTCGTTGTGATACTTTTTTATACTTTTGGAATATAAAGCAATTAACATTATTATTTTCATTTCATACTTTTTAACAGCATCTTAGGGTTTCTCAGTATTATCAAAACTTCTAGATGTATAGAAACGCGATCTTGAATCCAATAAGTCATAGGACAAAACAACAGAAAGCTTTTTTTTTGAATGATGAAATTCTCTCATTGAAATTTTGTGTCAACAACAACTGTACCGTATTGTTGACGATGTTCGTTCTGTTCCTCGTGTTTCATGATTCAATCAAAAACTGTGGAGAGAGAGGGGGGCGCTAAATCCAATTCTTTTTCCAATGATTGCAATGGACAGAGAAACTGAAGAAAGCTAGCAACTGTATATCGCCCAATCTAAGCGTAATAAGCAGTATCCAATTCCAATTTTCCCCCCTTAAGAAAACTTAATTTTGTCACTGCACGTTCTCTTGTGAACACAAAATACAAAAAACTGGAAAACCCATATGCAGTAGGAGTAAAGTAGAGAGGAGTAAAAGTAAAAGTAAGGGAATACAAAAATAGGAGTGAATTTGAATAGTTGCTAGGTAAGTAATGAGACCAAATAAGTCATTCATTCATTCATTCATTCATTTATTCATTTAGAGAATTTCATGTTGTCTAAAAACAAAACAAAAGGAACTATAAACCAATATATACAAACTGTACAAAATGTAAAAACGTGCGTATGCAGTGCGTTTATACGCATATATATGCACAAATTTCAGTATATAAGTATATACAGTGAAAAAGCATTCCTTCTACTAACACCACGCCCCTGCGCCCCCCTTTTAGCAATTGAGAAACGTATATAAAATGTCCCCCTTTGCTCTATAATTTACTCACCTCTTTCTCAAGTGATAACAACTAACAACTACAACAACAACAACAACAACAACGATAGTAGCTAATTTTGAATAAAAATGGTATTTGGATTTGGTAAAGACGATAAAGACGATAGAAGAAGAGGTGACGATGATAACAACAATGATGATGACAGATATGGTGCTGGTGGTTCATCAAGATCCGGTAATGATGACAATTACGGATCATCCACTTTTGGCTCATCAAGAAACGATGATGACAATGATAATTCATATGGCTCTTCAAAGAGATCTGGCAATTCGTCCTATGGCAATGATGATGATGATAATTCATATGGCTCTTCAAAAAGATCTGGCAATTCGTCTTATGGCAATGATGACAATGATAATTCATATGGCTCTTCAAACAGATCTGGCAATTCATCCTATGGCAATGATGACAATGACAACTCCTACGGATCATCAAACAGATTAGGTGGAAGTTCATATGGCAACAACAATGATGATGACAATGACAACTCTTACGGATCATCAAACAAGAGAGGTGGAAATTCATCCTCGTTTGGCAACAACAGCAATGATTATGATACTTTTGGTTCATCTAATCGATCAGGTGGAAGTGGCGAATATGGAAACAATAATGATGATGATTCCTATGGATCATCCAACAGAAGAGGTGATGATGACAACAATTTTGGTTCATCAAATAGATTTGGTGAAAGTGGTGGATATGGAAATGACAATGATGACTCTTATGGGTCATCCAACAGACGTGATTTTTAACAACGTAATGGGAATTTGATGTTTGTGTTTAGTTAGTGTGTTTAAAAATACTAATTGAGCTGTTGATAACTACTCTCTTTTCCTACAATTTATATAAGACTTTCTTTTGAATCTCCATCATCTATTATAATCACTCACTTTCACTCTTGTCACTCTCTTTCTTACTCTCTTTCTTACTCTCTTTTTTACTTTACAATGGTGCATACAATACTTGAGTTACATATTTGCGTTTGTATCGTACAATTGAAGCAACCGCCAATGTATTATGCTTTATTGAAGTTGTTGCCAAATGATTCAAAACAACGTGATTAGGTATAGGCAATGCTCCTGAGTTATTATCATTGCTATTGTTAAAATTGTTCAAAATGACACTTTCTAAATGTGGTGGTAATTGTGGTGGGTGTAACCATGCTTGTTGTTGATTACTATTTGATCGTGATTGCTTGTCAATGGCAACATAATATTGTTCCATTACTTTGGGGTCAGTGAAAATGGGGGGGATATCATTAATGTATTCCAATATCTTGTTGGCTCCTCCTAATCCATTGGCTTCATCTTCTTCGTTATCATGATATCTAGAGTATCCATTACCCATATCGTCGTCATCATTGGTGAGACGCCACATTGAATCGGTCCTCGATCGTGAAGTGGAGGACCTTCGACTAGATATGGATGACGACACTGATCTGCGTCTATCTGGCTGCCATGGTTGTTGTTGTTGTTGTTGTTGCTGTTGTTGTTGTTGTTGTTGATCTTGTTGTTGTTGTTGTTGTTGATCTTGCTGTTGCAATTGTTGTTGCGCTTGTTGTTGCGTTTCTCCTTCAGTGTATGGTTGTTGATCTTCTTGCATTCCATATTGTTCTTGCAAATGTTGTTGTACATTTTCTGGTGTAATTTCAACATAATTGACAAAATTACCCATTTGATCAGTAGCTGTTGGTAAGAAATCAGAAAATCGTAATTCATTATCAACAACAAATCTAAAACGATGCGTCCCCACTGGTAACCCCAATGTTATCATGAAATTCCCATCTGGCTGTTTAACTAAACCAATCATTTTTCTCCATCCAGTGAATGAACCAGTGACATACACTTTTTCACCACTTTGTACCCATTGGATATCTACTGGTACTGTGATTGCCTTTTCTGGTGGTGGTGCCTGTGGCTGAGCTGTAGAGGTAGGAGGCTGTTGTTGTTGTTGTTGTTGTTGTTGTTGAGATTGCGATGGGCGTCTTTCTTGTGCCCCTTGTTTTCCTTGTAGATTTGATGACGAATTGTCAATATGCATTTTATCTTCATCTTGTATAGCATCATCACCACCAACACCAGCATCACCTCCACTTCCCTCTTGATCAGGTTCTTTTCTGTCGATATTCATCTGGTCAGATTCAGCTTCATCAGTGAGAATCAAAGTTGATTTTCTTCTTACTGGTTGTGTGGGTTCTTGCTGTTGTTGTTGTTGTTGTTGTTGAGATTGTTGTTGTTGTGGTGGTTGTGCTTGTGCTTGTGCTTGTGGTTGTGCTTGTACTTGTGCTTCTTCGCCGGCTTCATTATTTGTAGGTGCAAAGCCTTCACCATTAGCTTTACTCACATCAACCATAGACACATCTTTGGCGGTGTTTGATTCCTCATTATTGGAAGTGATGGCTGAATCTTGTCCTCCAGTCTCTGTATCCATCATTTTAAATATGCTATATTGGTGTTACAGATTCAAGTGTGTGGTGGGCTAGTTCTAGCGAAGGTGAATAATAGAAGAGTGATGCTCAGGTGATCTGTTGAATAAAGTGTTTGTTTGTAATATATGCAAATGTATAGATGTAGCTTTGGGATTTGAATTCAAGGGCCACAATGTAGATTGGAAGGGGTGTGCTCTAGCAAGTGTTGGAAAGCGATGGGATGGTGTATGGTATTGAGTAACAAATATCGGTGTGTCTGTGTATGGTGTATATATATATATATATATGTATATAGATAGATAGATAGATAGATCTTTCTGTCAAGTACTATTATTTATATATATATATATATAATGAAAACCGTTTTTTGTTCTGGTCTATTCTCTCTTTCGTTTTGTTTTATTGTTTTTTTTTCTCTTTCGGTTTTGTTGTTCGTTCGTTCGTTCGTTCGTTCCTTCCTTCGTTCCTTCGTTTGTTTGTTTGATTGATTTTTGTAAAAACAAAAAAAAAAACCAGAAAAATTTTGTCTCTGATAATTCTTTTTGTTGTCTTGATTTGTTCCCGCCTTTTTTAAAAGAAAAAAAAAAACCCAAATCTATCATCAAATGGAAGGGATTTCCAATTTCCACCTTTGGTTATAGTATAGTATAGTATAATTTGTCATTTTTTATTTTATTTAATTGTCTTCTCTGTCAATTGGTCTCTCTTCCCCTCTTTTTCCCTTCTGCAGAGCTATTGATGTCATTCTTTGTAATATTAAATTTTGCTCTACATATTATTCTATTATGATTGATGACCAAGTTGGCAAAGTCACATTTCTGCTTACTCAACTTTTCTTGTGGTGAGTGCTCCGACTTGATTCGTTTTCCTTTTTTCTCATTTTCTTTTTCTTTTGCTTATTTTTTTTTTTCTTTTGTGTCGCTAAAGTAGGAGAGGAGAGGAGAGGAGGGAGGGAAAGAGGAAGGGAAAAAGGAAGGGAAAGAGGGCGGAGTGGGCTGGTTTTTCCAATTGGTTCTGCTGTAGAACATGGTATAGCTTCATCCTTTCAATGGGGTAGTGTGAAATGGCTTTTTGCCTTTTTGAGTTGGTTGATTTGTAAGCATCGCCACATACCCCACCCCCATCGAATGGACACACTACAGTTGTCTACAATGATAAAAATTAGATCCGATATTATGTGTTGATTCCTCTATAAATGTAACATATTACTCGAACAACATCTACTCTGGTTCAACAAAGACCCCCTTTACCAATGGAACCTCGCTGCACTTTCACTATTGCACCTTTTTCTGTTGAAGATTATTAATATTCGTCGAAATAGCATGATACACCAAGATCAAGATAATTGCAGCAAACCCAAATGTCAAAGCAATCGTATTCAACTGACCATCCAGTATCATATTGTCACTCCGTGTCTTTGAATGGTTGTGTATGTGTGAAGATGATGATGAAGATATGTATGTGTCTAAGTTGAAGCGTGTCGTTTTTCTCTCTCTCTCTTTCTCTCTCTCTCTCTCTCTCTCTCTACAAAATTGTGTGCGTTCAGACAGACTTGGATACTGTTTTTTTTGTATGCAGTATTGGAAATCAAAGTTCCAAATGCTCATCTTAAACTTCAAATCCTTTTTCAATCCTTCTTTGTCAGTAACCCAAATATAGATAATCTGATGATTCCAATACGATGCTCCACTGTTTGCTTCAGTATTCCACGCGTTTTCCTCAAACCTATTCAAAGCTCGACTTATTTATCTCAGTTGAGATTCAAATCCGAAGTCACAACCACTACCCATAATGATGATTTTGTACTGACAACTACAAGCACAACCTCTTCAAATCTACCGTCAACCAAAAGCAAAAGCAAAAGCAAAAGCAAACGTGAACCAAAGACTCTCATAGAAGAGATGAAGTTGGCAGAACTATCTAGACAAAAGGTCCTTTCACTTCGGCAGACACTTGCGCCGTGGATTAAACGAGAATTAACTCAAAAGTCAAAATACAGCCACTGGAATCCTAAGCGGAAACTCAGTAGGCAAGAGATGATCAAAGTCAAAGAACTCAAGGAAACATTTCCACAATATAGAACTGTGGATTTGGCTCAGTTTTTTCATATATCACCAGAAGCTGTACGGCGTATTTTGAAAAGTAAATGGGTGCCAAACGAGATTGATGAGGAGAGAATGATTCAAAGAAAGGAAAGAAAGCTTTTACAGAGACAAGAGACGAAACAGGCTGCACTTGGTCGAACCGATGAAGCGAGTGCAGTTGCCCGTAGAGCGCAAAAACACGGAAAATGGCACAAAAGATCTAAAAAGTCCATTGATGATGACAATGATGATGACGGTGTTGAACTAAACAAAAGTTACAATAAAATTCAAAGTCAATTTTAGCTTGTATATAGGAGGCAACACAAGTTGCTCAATAAAGAAATATGTTGAGCTTAGAATGTACTTGGTAGCATCTTGATCTACGGTTCATCAATCACCTCGGTATATGCCCCCCCGCAATAAAAAAGAACAGAAAAAAAAAAAAAATTACCATACTCCAGAGCTTCCTCAACCTTTAACTCTACAACACAACGATGTCTTACGTACCCAAGTTCACAATACCAGAGTCTTCATATGATCCATCGGCGTATAACTTGAGGAATGTAAAATCAAAATCAAGCCTATTGGCATACATTATCAGATTAACCAACGGAGGATCTTTGGCATTAATTGTGTCGTACTTGGTCGGGTTTTTTATTGTTAAACCATTGCTTGAAACTTCCAACTCTCGAAGGTTGGAATTCCTTGAATGTATGAGACTGAGTTTGAGAAATACATACTTGAAAATGATCACCAAAGTGAGCTATATACCAATTGTTGCTCTTAGAAGAAATGGCAAACTATATGCTGATGCAATAGTTCAAACTGAGTCACCCTCAGAAATTCAACGAGCTATTGACGCTAAAGAAGATAAGTTGTTACAGGGTGAACTACATCAAAAAATGGTGAAAATGTCTTCGTTACTCAACACTTATGTCAAGCATTGGTCAATGGAGGATTTCAGTAACTACAAAGGGGTTAATTTTGCAATCAAAGATTTACAAAACAAGTCCGATTTGGTTTATTTTGACGATCAAGAGTTTTTTACCATGGATACTGGTCTTGAAGCTGGACCAAATGGAGGTAAAACGAAGAAAAGGAATATTGTGGTGGATACAAAGAATGAAATCAGGAGTATAAAGGGGTTATATATGAGTGGACAAGTCTAGTAAAGAGTATTGGTGCAAGTAGATTACCATGCCTTTGATGTGTAGTAGTGTGTTGTTGTGGCCTCTGTCAATACCAAATGTGTGAAAAAAAAAAAAAATAAAAGAAATAAAAAAATAAAAAAAATAGAAAAAATTACACTCAAGCGAAACTAATTGCATTAACAAGCCACTTCTATCCATAATTCATTCTCATACCACGACAATGGCAAAGGCAAAAATAGTTGTTAGTAGCGAAGAAGACGAAGAAGTATCTAACACCAATTTCTCAGACGAAGAATCCCCACTCGAATCAGACTCCAATGACAACGGTGACATAGATGAATACGACGAAGAGGAGGAATACGAGCCACAACCCAAATCGTCAAAGTCGTCGGCTAGAAGCAGACGAAGAAAAGCTGTTGATACTTTGGAAGAAGACGAAGATAAAGAGGACTTTGAAGGTGAACCAACAAGTCTGAGCAATGATGAAGAGGAAGATGATTTGGACACCAACTTTGAACATGAGCTTTCCGAATTGGACGATGATTTGGAACCAAAGAATTACGACGACGACATTGACGATGATGCGGAGGAGTCCGAAGAATTGTCAACAAAACCAACCACACAAAAGGGTAAAAAATCGATAAAAATTACAATCAAACCGCCAACAAGGAAACCTGCAAAGGGACTGAGTGAAGCTCCATCCGAAACATTAGGCAGCTCGAGAAGTACGCGGAAAAGGCAAGTAAACTACTACCAAGATGATGCAGATGGCTTTTCGGAGGATTTGTCCGATATGGAAACTCCTCCACCAAATACATCTAAAAGAGTAAAAATAAAAGCAGTGCCTGTACATAAACCACAACAAAATCCGCACTTGGATCCCGATTTGATACTTACAGATGAGGAGGAGGAATATAATCCAAATGCAGCGAATGATGTGTCAAAGATGACAGAGAGACAAAGAGCACGTCTTAATACAGACGTATCTGGAGCAATTGAAGACCCATATTTTGACTTGGATGTAAGTGGGAAGAAGCAGAAACAAAAAAAGGTGAAGGAAGAAACCGAGGAGGAAATTGCATTGAGGAAAGCTGAAAACGCTCGTAAAAGATTAGACTACAAGAATAAAATTTTGGAAGAGGAGAAGCGGGACACGTTGAATAAATTGTTGAAAAGGCGAGCAACAAAATCGAGGGAAACTATAGCTGAGGATAAGGAAGGATCTGTTGGAGTTGACGAGGATTCAAAATCGTATTACAAAGAAAGAAGGGCTACATTAAATCACCCTGCTTTAATACGATATGTCAACAACACAACAACCTTGAATGGTAATTCAGTACTCGCTTATAAGTAAAGAGATCAATGGGTTTTAAAACCTTGAAATGTAGTTTGAATCTCTTTTGGTGTAGACACAAAATCAGGGAAAACTCTTTTGCACCTTCATCAAAGAGACTAAGAAAATAATAATGTCATGATAAACAAAGGATAAAAAAGAAAAAAAAAAAAAAAAAAAGTGTCAAAGGAGGAACCAAGTTTTTTGAAAATTGAAATCTTCAATCCAAACAAAACCCATTTGATAAGAAAAACCAATAACAAAACAAAACAGAGCCAGAAACAAAGTTGTCGGGACAGTTTCTATATCACTCAATTAATGAACGCTAATTCTCAGCCGTCGCAGCAACGCATGTTTGCTCACAACCAAGTTCAACAACCGTTTCAATCCGCACCACCACCACCTCAACAACATCAACATCAACATCAACAGCAACAGCAACAGCAACAGCAACAGCAACAGCAACAGCAACAGCAGCAGCAGCAACAACAGTTTCAACGGCAGCTAAACATCTCAATACAGGCGCATGGGAATGGAGGTGCTCACCCGCAACAGTCCACCAGAACACCAACTCAACAATTCATGCGACAACCTAATGGTAACCCCATGCAACATATACAAGAGAATACACCAAATTCGTCCAGACCTGGATTGCAAAGAAACTCAAACTTCAATGAAAGTACTGCTAGTTTACAATCAATTCCAATAAATGCACATAATCTACAACCGAATGGAAATGTAGTGAACGGCAGGTCCGCTGCTGTATCGAGAACCTTTTCACAACAAGCTCCTCCTCACACGAATTCTGGCAATAACTCCCAAGGACATACTCCAGCCATGCAAAACACACAATCACCACTGATAAACCAAGGAAGCGATCAAAAAACCGGAGGGAATGATGCGACATTGAGTCAACAAAGCGTTCAAGGAAATAGCAAACAGCCACCGGGTGGTGGTATGATGTTCCAACAACCGGGCCCACAGGTATCGATGCAACCGCAATTTAATATGGAAGTTGGTGGTGATGGTGGAAGTGCCAACTTCATACCGAATACGCGAAAACCATTCCCACATGGACAGAATCAGAACCAACTGCAGCCGATGTTAACGACAGCTGAGCAGATGCAGCAAGAATTCAATGCAAGGGTAATAAAAAGAAATTTGGGCAACGCTGCCACCATGCGTGTACTCGATTTAATTGATTTCTTAAGTAATGAGGCGCATGATAATTTGCAAAATGTTGAATTTTGGCAGAGAATCACTCCAGCATATTTCTTGCCCAATTCAACATTGAGGTTTAATTTCTCCAAATCAATAACAAACGAATCTGACAAATCGTTGAATGAAGTGACGGGATTAAATTTTAGCTTTTTAAAGTTGACTGGTGGTAAAGGAGTCAATGATTTAACAAGTGTACCAAACCATTTTGAACTAAATACAACTACGGCGCCAAGATTTCTTGCCAACTGTGTCGCGCAATCTGAATTTTCTAGATTTTCTGTATTCCTACCGGGGATGAAGTTTCAAGTTTTGAATAATGGGTCAATTATAATTGTTTCCAAACTTGAAATTAACTTTACATACAAGGACGATTCCATATCAAAATTGAATGGGAATGTCAAAGTCTTGATGAGTCGTGATTTACGTATTGAATGGATAGATGTCAACTGCCTCACTTATGAAAGCTTAATCAATTTGAATGTGCTAAACAAACAACCAGTCAAGAACAAGTCAGTAAATGATGTTTACTTCAATTCCAAAACTGTACAAAATATGTCAACGTTTGGTTTAGGTAAAGCAAGTACTAGACATTTGCAACTTGCCGATGTTTTAACTCACATGAAACAGTTGATGGATTTTAGTCAATTGAATAATATCAAGTCGCCACAACGAGCATTGGAATTACTCCTCACTACTCCTCAAGCAACAATACCAACGAATTTTCAAATGTCTCGAGGAGTTCCATTTGCCAGTGGATTCATGGGTGGCAGTGGTGGCGGTGGTGGTATACCAGCGCCACAACGTCAGCCTATCCAATTTCAAGGACCCGTACCTGGTGGCGAAGGTGCTACTACTGCAGCAGCTGCTCAGAAACATTTCCAGCAACAACAACAACAACAAGCATCTTCTTCTTCTTCTTCGTCATTACAGAACAACTCATCGCTACCGCAACTGCAAGCTCTCAACCAACAATTGCGAAGTACGAAACAAGAAGGACAACAAATGAACCACTCTAATTCATTAGCTCAAAAAAAAGATGATAATGTTTCCTCTCCATCACCGAAAACAGTCACCGATGAAGAACCGAGGAAGAGAAGGAAACCTAGTGTTGGAAATAGTGCGTTGAGCGCAGAGACTAATAAAAAAAGAAAGTAAGCTGGTGATTGCTTTATAGTGGATATGTATACGAATAAACGTTACAGCTCATTTTCATAGTCATCTCTAAATCTCGCAGCTTTTCACGTGATATGATCACGTGACAAAGATATCCAACACAAGCTCACAAGAAGTAATTGATTTTTCCAGAACATATAGTGGTCTGGATCTAATTGAGTTCATTTCAGAGATTACCATCAAGCTTGTCCCTATGCTCTTGCAATTTTTTGAAGTGAAATAAACAGTAATAACATGCTCACCAATTGCTTGTGTTTACAAAAAAGTAGGAAACTACTTGGTATAAAACGTGTCTTCAATACTTGTAATAATTCCTATCAAGAATCTTCTTTCTCTACACTTTACAAAGTCATGAACATTTGAAATGTAATAATTTTGCGGTGGTCACAATACTCGGTTAGCATTGGACAAACTAAATTCTATAACTTTTTTTTCAAATTTTGCAACAAAAAAAAAAAAAGATAGAGTTGCAAATGTGTGATTAGTATAAGTTCAGTTTAGCCTGTTTTCAGGTATTACTAACGCTTTCAACTGCAAATGCATTGATACTGTCGAGTGACGATCAAATCAATGGAAATGTGTTCTGGAAATATTTACTCCACCAACAAGCGTATCCCTACGATACACATCCTCGGTATCAGGAATTTTAAACACACTCAACTTTCAAGCGCGGTTAAACAAAGTGTGATAAAGAAACAAAGAAAAAAGAAATTTCTCCATGTCAATCAAAATGTTAATTACAATTTGTTGCTCGCACGTGATATGGGTGAAAAAAAAAATTATATAATACACTTTTCAACTGATAAAAATGTACATTTACTTTTTGCATACAGAGAGTATAGTACGGTTATCAGGAAAGGGACATATCATTTGAAATATACATTCAAGCATGGTTCCGCATTTGCTAACTGAAGAGACTCCAAAGAGTTCAAATGGTACTACTACTAGCGAAGCTAGTTACGGAGGATCAAGTATTACAAAGTTGATCACAGCCAATCCTTTTGGTTTAACGACTGATCCAAATCTGATTAGAGGAACAACTTATACTTCAGATGGTACTCTCATCAATCAGACTATTTACGCCATAGCCTCAAAAATCTTTAGCTATGAAACTATTGGTGCAGAGAATTTACTCGACTCGTATATTCAGGTTTGGTTGCACAATCAACAATCCAATGCATTTGGTATTGTTCCATTTTACAATAAGTTTGAAGTTAGATCAGGTGCTTCTAACGCTATCTTGGGCTATTTCAAAAAGAATGGAACCCATGGTCAACCAGTATCCACCATTTTAGGAGCCAGTGGTATCGACTACATGAAAACTTCCTTATCTGGACAAAATGCTCCGTTGGCTTTGAATGTGTCAGCAGTTGATTTTGTTGACAATGCTTTGGTGTCGAATTACGGAAGAGTTTTGAATGCAGCTAGAGATTTAGGGTTCCCCGTGTTTACCCCTACTGAATCCGGAATCGAGACTCAACATTTAGCAGTTTTGAATCACTTTTATGCTTTTGCAACTGGTAAACCATCAGTTTTCTTGTTTGAAGGTGTTGATGCTGCAAAAAGCTTTAAAAAGATCAAGGATGTGTTGTCTGTTGATGAAATCGGTCAGTTGTATCAAAATTTGTTAGACTCTGCTCCATCAGCCGATATTAGTGTTGATGCTGCTTTCGGGTTGTTGAATCAGTTTACTGGAAAGAATTATTCTCAGTTTGAGTATTTGGGAGGGCAAAATGCTAAAACCGTGTTTGTTGCCTATGGAACTCATGTCAATGACCAATGGAAAAATCTTGTTGGTGAGGATATTGGATTGATACAAGTTAGAGTTCCTGTTCCATTCAACCAGGATGTGTTTTCACAAGTTGTCCCTCAATCAACGAAAAAGTTGGTGGTATTGACTCCTGGCAATGATAAATTGAAAGCAGATATCAGTGCTGCTTTATTTTTGAGTAACAGATACTACTCGCTTTCAATTGAGGAGTTCAAATACCCGTTTGATTTCAATTGGACTCCGATCACTATTGCAAAGACAATTTCCAAGTTTGACTCTCAGGTCAAGATTGAAAGAATCTTGCCTTCATATGACAGTGAACCAAAGGATCAAATAATCACTGCCAATACATCACCAGAGGGCAATTGGTTGTTCTGGAGTAGGGATGATCGTATTGTTGTCGACACTGTTGACAAGTTGGCTCTTTCTTTGTCTTTGGATGATACAAAGAATGTTGCAATTAGAAACAAATATGACAACTCTAAATCAGGTGGTGTGTTCTTTTCCCAGATTAGTTCAACCACTGGATCATTCAGCACTACCGATGCAGCCGATGTTGTTGTTATAGAAGACTTGTCATTGTTGAACTCTTATGATATATTGGCAACTGCCAAACCGGGAGCCACTGTCATTTACATCAATCAAAAACAACTGATTGATGTGGAAAAATTACCCCTTGAATTTAAAAAGTCATTAGCTTTAAATCACAACAAACTTGTTGCTGTCGATTTTACCGTTGTTGATGCATTAGATGAAACCAACAATGGTACCAAGGGCTTAACTGCAGAATTATTGTTGCAGTTGGCATTTTGGAGAGTGACCTTACCGGAATTGGGAGATTACATTGTCAACAAGTTGTTGCAGGCTAACGGTGGCTCTTTCGAATTATTGGCAACCGTTTTAGATAACTTTATAAAGGCAGCCGACTTGAAGAATGCTATTGTATCTCTTGACGTGTTACCTGAGTGGCAAGATTTGAAAGAGGAAGCTCCTCAAGGAGACGAGAAGAAGGAAGCAGATACTCCTGCTGAGAAGAAGGGGGAGGAGACATCTGCCATTGCTGATGTTGATGGCAACAACAACGGGGAAGAAGAAGTCGATCCTCTTCCATTTTTTGTGACAGAGACCTCCGTGTTTGCTAACCCACGCGTGCCACTTGAGAAACCAGAGGAGACAAACAACACCTTCCACAAGCACATTGCCCAAAAGCTCGTGTTCCCAGAAGCATTCAAGATTACCAAGGATTTGAGGCCAGATTTACCTGTTAAAAACTTTGTTGTCAAGGTTCAAGAAAACAAAAGGTTGACCCCAGCTGAGTATTCGAGAAACATTTTCCATATTGAGTTCGATATTACAGGAACTGGTTTAAAGTATGAAATAGGTGAAGCTTTGGGCATCCACGGTAGAAACAACTCCGAACAAGTTGAAGCTTTTCTCAAATTTTACAATGTCGATGGCGATTCCTTGGTTGAAATGACCAACAAAGAAGACCCCGGCTTGGTTGAAGTTAGATCAGCAAGACAAATCTTGAGTGAATCAATTGACTTTTTGGGTAAACCACCAAAGAGATTTTACGAGTCCTTAGCCGTATTTGCATCTGAGCCTAAGGAGAAGGAGCATTTGACAAAATTAGCTAGCGCAGAAGGAGCCGAGGAGTTGAAAAAGAGACAAGATGTTAACTTTGATTCGTACTTTGATATATTGGAAGAATTCAAATCAGCCCGACCAAAATTTGCAGACTTGGTTAATATCATTGCTCCATTGAAGAGAAGAGAATACTCAATTGCATCTTCGCAAAAAATTCATCCCAATGCAGTTCATTTGTTGATTGTCGTTGTTGATTGGGTTGACCCAAAGGGGAGATTGAGGTATGGTCATTGTTCCAAGTATTTGTCCGATTTGAAAGTTGGTGATGAATTGGTTGTAAGTGTAAAGCCTTCCGTTATGAAATTGCCACCATTGACAACACAACCGATTGTGATGTCTGGTTTGGGTACTGGGTTGGCACCATTCAAAGCTTTTATTGAAGAAAAAATCTGGCAACAGCAACAAGGACACGAAATTGGCGAAATTTATCTCTATATGGGATCGAGACACAAGAAGGAAGAATACCTTTATGGTGAGCTTTGGGAGGCTTATAAAGATGCTGGATTGTTGACACATATCGGTGCTGCATTCTCCAGAGATCAACCTCAAAAAATTTACATTCAGGATAAGATTAGGGAGTCGATCAATGATTTGACCGATGCGATTGTCAACAAAAACGGATCATTTTATTTGTGTGGTCCCACATGGCCAGTACCAGATATTACCGCTTGTTTAGAGGACATTGTTTTGAATGGTGCTAAACTCAAAGGCGAGGAAATTAAGGATGTTGCTAAAGTCGTTGAGGATATGAAAGAGGAGGGCAGATACATTTTAGAAGTTTATTAGAGGTTTGCGTGTTTAGTTTAGAGAGTAAATATATCGATGAGTTCGAAATGGCACACTATGGCAAACAAGTTGTTTCTGTGTCCCGCTTCGCGAAGCTTTCAAAATGAGCTCATTTTTTACAAACTTAATCCAAATCAAACTATCGTACGAGATTAATTGGGCGAAGTCACTTTTTAGGTTTTAAAGTTTTAAGGGTACATTTTGCCTTGGACGAAAAAAGGAATATTTGCAAGAAATGCTGAGCTGGTTATGCGTTTAGTTTTTGGGAGAGATATTTGAAGACTCTGTCTCTCTCTCTCTCTCTCTCTCTCTCTCTCTCTCTGCCTTCAAATTGGGTAGAGTTCGGAATGCCATTCTAATTGTAGTTGGATATGATTATAGATCCATCAGACCTAATCGAAGAGGTTTCTAAATGATCTTCACAAATGGTGAATCTTTCCTCGCGATCGACACCAAAGGGTTCTGAAAACTTATTTTCGTTTTCTTCTTTTCTTAATCCATTGATTGGCATGAGAACCATATGTCGACCTCAAAGTTCGAAGCCCAGGATAAGCGGGGAAAGTTTTTTAATAACTTCCTTAAGTGGAATCTTCTTAAGACATTATTCTCCCTGTACCCCGATGGCCACTAGTATCGTAAGATAAAGTCCAATATGTAACATTTTGCTCCAGCGAGCGATTGCACTAAGTTGTTCTCATAACCAGAAGTTGCAAAGTTCAAAAGCAGTCGTAAATCGCAAATTGAGATATTATTCCCTGTTTCTGTAACCATATTTTTGCTACGAGAAAAGTTATTTCTGAGCAAATAGGGTAAAAACTTTAATTTGATAAAGTGGACCAATATTGTTTTTTATTTTAAAATTTAGACTCTAGGTTGGACATGGTTCAATGGGAAAGACCCATTTTATCACAAATTTTATACCAAAACAAAATAAGGGCTCAAGATTTGACATTTAAAGTTCGGACCCCTAGTAAACGGAAAGTATTGTACGATGCTTACAACAGAGCGAGATACGGACGATGCTAGTAGGCTGTAGGATTTTTAGTCAATCACAAGTTTTTGATGGTGTTCAAAAGAGCCCGATGTGCTATAGAGTAGAGAATTTGTAATAACAAATACTTCTCATAGCTAAATTCCAGCATTGCATTAGATTCTCGTTAAAGATACATCTCGAGCTCTGCACGCTATCCACTGAAGAGCATTTATGACACAAAGTGGAAGAGAAGATAAGTGGCCTAATGAAGGTGTTTTGCAGTTCTCTAACTTTCTTCGGAAAGAAGCATCCGCCACTCGCCTTAACCCTTCTTACTAAAAATGCCCTCATACAGCCCACTTTGCAAAGAGATGCTTACATCAAGATTGAAACCTAATGCAATATGCAAATTGGGATCTTGTGGAGCTGTATTTTCCAGATTGTAGCTAAACTTTAAATCTACTACAGATTGTAAGAGTTTTGAAGTATGTGCATTAGTTTCCCGGCTAGGGATATTTAGCTCGTTTGACAAAATTCACACCTGATTTCTAGTTGGAATTGAGATTCTCATGTAAAGCCCTTTACTTCTAAATATAAGCCCCAATCGTGTCCAAAATTTCGTGAACAACTCTTGTGGAATGTGTTCAACGAAAGTAAAATAAAATTTTGAGAACCCCGCCTCTACTAAGCAGGGCAAGTATTCAAGTAGTAACACAAACTTAAAAATTTGTACAGTTAGGGTTTAGGATTGACTACACCCTTTGGTAAAGTCTCAATTTAACAAATGGGAATGCATCATGAACCTGCTCGTATGCAGAAGCGAGCCCATTCTACTAATAAGAAGTGACCAGACATAGTGTGGGCTAATTAATTTCTCAAAATTAAGCTTCATTACTGATCTCTTTCATCTTGAACGCTAAAGTGATGAGCGCGTTTGTTCACAAGGGTTAGGGAATCTTTTGAATTTTGATACAATGTAGCATCGGCTCCGTTTTGATAAATCTAAATTGTTCGGTTATTTCTTTTATATCTTTTCATGTACCATCACAGGTTCAGCAGATATACTTTTCGAACACATTGCAAAGATTAACCACCAGAATGACCTAATCGAGATTCTGCGTACTAATCTCCATGAAGTAGATCATGGCATATCTCTCTTCTCGAGTGTGGTGTAGAACATTCTCAAGGTGGGGTGAGAAATGTTGTATTTATGAGCAGAAGTACTGCTAAATAGACCACCTAAAACAACGGTTTCGAAGGTCATCTTGAACTAATCAGAATTTTAAGTTACAACTGTTTTGGTTGCCTCATTCATAGAAGGGAGACCTAGTTGCTTGATGCAGTAACTAGTGGGCTAATTTCAGAATCTTTTGTCAACATTGAGATTCTTTGTGTTTATCAGTTCTGAAATTGCAAACTGCCGTTCTTTTTGAGATTAAAGTTACCTAGGGTTTTACATAAAGACAAAATTACTCTTGGATCCACAAAAAAGTGGCACGAGAACAACAATACTTGAATACTTTAGCTAATACAACTACTCTTGCCACCTATATGATGGTTTATTTCGCTCATGAACTTTAAATGTAGTTTATTTTTTGAGTTGAATTTTCGGTTTTGTGTTTATATTTCCCATTACTCTAATCGGTTGCAAATTTTAAACTCACATTAGTTTTGTTCATCAATTCACTCAACTAAAGTCCATTCTGGGGGGATACCTCTTGTATTAGAGAATGTTTTCACCTCTTAAAGAGTAGTCAGAAAAATGTGTATAAATAGAGAGTGAAATCTCCTCTGGTTTATAATAATAGGGAGCTTAAAATACTAAAGCTTGCATCGCTAATCAACATCAAGGTGTACAATATCAGACTTAAAATTGTTAAAATGCAAATGTTTGACAAAGCTTTGTTGCTAGCCTGGCTCCTAATCTCCACGGTATGCAGTTTGGAAATTACAAAAAACAGGATTGATAGAGGATCAATCAATCTTGGAAATGAGGATATAACCATTCGCTCTGGTGCTTTTTGGTCCATTATTAACAATGCTGGTACAAATTTCAATTCCAATATAAATGTTGATGAAGGAGGTATCTTTTACGTTTCAAGTGTTTCTCCACAGGTGTCTTTGTCTGTTACTTTGTTGGGTTCTTACACCCTTATCAACAACGGTGTTATTTCTTTAAATGCAATTGCTGGTAATCCAAACTATAATTTTGATCTTGTTGGTACTTCCATGATTAACAATGGAGATTTGTTTTTATCCGGTTCAGGTGACAATGCCGTGACGGTTTATATGAAAGCGACAGACTGGGAAAATTATGGGCTTATTCAAGTGTATCAAAAGAAAAGAACTAATGGTGTGGTTTATTTGGGTAATCACGGGTTATACACAAACAATTATGGTCAAATTTGTTTGTTCAATCAGCTTTGGCAACAAACAGCTAACATTCTTGGTACTGGTTGTATTACTGGAGCAGCTAACTCGTCCTTCTATCTTGCCAACACAAATTTGGCAATATCATCTCAACAAACAATGTACATGGCCGACGGTACAACGTCTATTGTTGCTGTAGGGTCACTCACTCCATTGACTTTCACTGTTAAAGGTTTTGGTCAAGTGGATGGTGTCTCCAATAAAATCGGTTTGAGTGGTACCCTTTACAGCTCAACATCTGGAAAAAATCCATGGGATTACAATGCAGACACAGGTATCCTCACATTATACGTTGGTGACTATAGACAAAATTTCAAAATTGGTAAAGGCTATGACAACACCAAGTTTTCGGTCGTCACCGATAATGCCTTGGGATTACCAGCACCTAATCTAGGCTCAGTTGTTTACAATGGTCCTGTTCCCGAACCAGGTTTACCCGCGGCTTGTAAGCCTTGCAAGCCTATTCCGGAAATACCCGGTCTTGACGCGACTTCGTACACGACAACATTAAGAACGACATCAGATGGCCTCATCTACACTGACAATGCTCTTGTTGCTATCAGTACCGACACCGATGGTATTTTCACGACCTCCACCTTGACAAGATACCCACAACCTGAGGAGTCTTTGTTTTTATCCACATGGACTACTACCAATGCTGATGGATCCGTTGAAACTGACTCTGGTTTGATCACACAATCGGGCTCGTCATTTAGTACTATCCTTACGATTCCTCCACCGATTCAGACCCAGTTTACTAAGACATGGACAACGACAGACTCTGAGGGTTTAAAGGAAGTTGATTCAGGACTCGTCTCCCAATCTGGTAACTCGTTCACCACTTTGTCAACCTTCCCTCCGGTTCAAACCGAGTTCACCTCAACATGGACTACCACACACGCAGATGGATCTGTTGAAACTGGATCAGGACTTGTGTCACAATCTGGTACTTCGTTCACCACTTTGACGACATTTGAGAAACCAGTTGAAACCG
>OGTC01000269.1_pt1 | contig 21530 bp, 37 predicted proteins | sample 1574531 | NCBI WGS metagenome assembly OGTC01 (sample SAMN03295859, study PRJEB24534) | human gut metagenome | isolation source: fecal sample 2 from infant 9 | host: Homo sapiens | place: USA: Pittsburgh, PA | collected 2014-07 | reverse complement strand
TATCACCATATCGCTCCACATACTGCTTGCTTTCGAGGAAGTAGATGTAGTTGTTAAGTTTTTCTTGAAGTTTCAAGAGATGTTCCTCTTCTAATGACTCAATCCATTTGTTTTCATCAATCAACAACAACTCTAGATGGTCATCTGAAACACCCATCGCATCGATACTTGTAACGTCTAGTTCAATTGGCCATACTTCTGCAATTGATTTAATTTTTCTTCTATTCTTATTTTCTTCTTTCTTTTGCTCATTAACAATATATTCTACTTTTTCTTTATCACAACTTTTGAAAAGCTCCATAGAATCAATTAAACTGCAAATATTACGGTAATAATCAACCTTTTTCTCATTAGGAAGATTATAAATGCTTTCAAGAACGATAGGTACTATGTTCTCCACATCAATGATAAAAGGTAAAACATCATATTCTTCTAATAAATCTTCTTGGTATTTGATAAATGATACAACTTGATACAAATGTATAATATCTTGTCTAGAAGCTAACTCCTTTAAAATATCCAAAATTCGATCTGGAATATCAAAATCTCCTTCTACATAAATTGGATAAAGGCTATATTCTAACAAAATATGCACATCCGTAATATCTTGATAATATGAATCACGATGACCAATTCTATACTCGGGGTCAATTCCTAAAAAAGCATCAAGTTCCCTGTGTTTTTCAATTGCTTTTTTATACCGTATAACATCCCACTCGGTATTTGTTTTTAGTCTGTATGTCTTCATTTAATTACTCCATTGGTTAATTCTAAAAAACCCTTCAACCGAAATAATTTCATTAGTGCCTGGTTTATAGACACGTGGATTTTTGATTTCATAATAGCCTTGACGTTCAATCGCAGATAGAAAAAAATCAAGAGATCATTTCCTCTCCCTTTATTATTACTCCGGCAATTCCACCTTCAGGCTCATATCCGTTGGTTGCAATACCTTCTGAACTGCTACAAGAAAGGCTAGTCCATTATCAGATGGAGAATACTGGAAGGTGATATGGATGACTTTCTTATCAAACTTATCTCCGTATCTCTCCACATATTGCTTGCTTTCGAGGAAGTGAATATAATTGTTAATTTTTTCTTGCAGAATTTCCAGATGGACTGCTTCTATCTCTTCCTGCCAGCCGACTGGATCCACCAGAAGAAGTTCTAAATGACTATCTACAACTCCAATAGCGTCAAGTTCGCTAGGTTTCAATTTTGAAGCGATGGCTTGGGTGGCAATTTGAGTAAATTCTTCAGGAGAAAATATTTTTTTGTTATCAGGTAAATCATTAAAAATTAAATCAGGGTTATTTCGTATAAAAATTTTATTTGACTCTTCTTGTGTATATTGCTTTTTAGATTTCCAAAAACCATAATCTGCATAATTCATCAACTCTTTACCAGTATGTTCTCCCGACATATAACTATCTGCAGCTTCTTTGGGGATTTCTTGAACTACTTCTGGCATGGTAATATTAAAAGTTGGATAACGCAAGAAATACTTATCACCATCTTGACAAATTTCCAACATATCTTTTTTGCTTAAATAAATTACTTTCATTAAAATCACCTTTGTTATTTGAAACCTATTTACTAATCACTTATAGGCCAGTGCCCTGTTTCAGCATAAATCATGACTTCATATGCTCCCCTAGAAGATTCAAATGCTTTATCCATCAGTTCTTTAGAAATAGGATAGGAAACCTCTGGCCCCATGGCTCCGCCAATTTCTTTAAAGAAACTGATTTCGTAATAGCCGTTTGTCTCATATACAATAAATCCATTGCCTCTATGTACAATCGTATCCGATTGATTATAATGTTCTAACTCATCTTTCTTTGGCCAACGATGATGTTCACAATAAAACATTACTTCTAAAGAATCTTTGTCTGATTTTGAAACACGTTCTGCTAATTCCTGGCTAATGGGAAAGTTAAGCACTTCTTTCCCTCTACTCCACAGAATCTGATAATCATTATTATTCTTTAATATCGTACAATTTTTGTATTGTTGAATTTCTGTTGTCATACAACACCTTTTACATTGTTTTATTATTTCTAATCATTCTATTTCTGAAACGTCTAACTATATATGAGATTATTTTATCCAAAATGTTGATTTTATCAAACGAAAAAGTCGCTCTATTGCATCATTTTCATTTATAAATTTATCTCTAATCCAAATATCTTGGCGCTCATTAATCTCATACACCATATATTGTTTAGAGTTCTCATCGTAATAGTAGCCCAAAGTAAATTGTCCTTCAAATCGTTCATTAAGCGCAATATGAAATATCCCTATCTTATCCCTTTGTTTATTAATGAAATCTACTAATTCTTGTTTTGTCATTTAAAATTCTCCACAACTCTCACATTCACTATGGTGTTTGCTATAGTTCTACTACTTTAGGTGGATTGTAGTATTTTTCCTTGAATTCCTTAAGAATCTTCTCTACCTTTTCCACCTCATAATACTTGAAAGAAGGAATTGATTTAATATTTCCAATTAATCGAGCATAATATCCACTAGTTTTTAACTCGTTAGGAAGTTTTTCTATTGTATCAAGTATAAGAGGAACTAATTTTCTTGTATCAATTTCAAAAGGAAGAGGCTTATATTCCGCCAGTATAAAATCTTGAAGCAATAAATATTCTGTAACTTGCCATATTTTCTTTTCATCAATACTTAAAGAGAACTCTTTTAATATCTCAAATGTCCTTCTCTCTATATCTTTATCACCTTCTACATATAGAGGGAATAAACAATATTCCATCAACACCTGAATATCAGTGTATTCTGTTATCATTGAGTTGCGTTGTTGAAAACGATACCTAATATCCTCTCCAAGAAATGCTTCTGCTTCTCTTCCTTCCTTCATCACCTCTAGATAATGTTTGACAAAATATTTATAATTCTCTTTATTTTTTAATTTATATGTCTGCATTTATTTACTCCATTGGTTAATTCTGCCTATTTCTAGGTATTTACTCGGTCTATTGTTGAATGATGGGATTAAAACTTTGTCTTATTATAGCATAAAATAAATACATAAAAAATAAAATGGAGAACTTAGGGGAAAAAGAAAACCACCTGAAAAACTATCAGATGGTAAACTTTTTAAACATGAACAGACTAATCAGTTTTTTAGAATATTAGTTTTGTGATAACTTCTGCAAAATTTCAGGAGAAATTGGATCGACCAGAACATACTTGGCATCCAGCATATAAATACCTTCCGTCAACGACTCTAAGAATTCCCGATAAGGAACCTCGGCTAGTTTTTCCCCATCAGCTGTCATGATGAATAATCGTGCGACTGCAACCTTACTTCCTCGATACTGTTGCAAATATTGAGGTTCTAGCTCTGGTTGAGCCGGCAAAATTGTTCGTCCTTCACTATTTAGATAATTGATAGGGATAATGATGTCCTCACCGTTTTGCTCTACTTTAAAAACTTGCTGCTCAGAGTAATAAGCATTTAGCTGTTGGGTAAAGCGCAAACGCTGGTCATAACTATTTAAGAGTTGCTCGTCCGGCACATGGATAATCTGCCCTAGGTAGAGTTCATTGATGTAAATAGGACGTTTTACTCCCATAATTTCCACGATAGGATGAACTTTTACTTCCTTAGTCAATTCTGAAAGAGCTAATAAGAAAATATCCATGAAATGAAAATCAAGAATGGAATCTTTATCATAGTCCACTCCATCATGTTCACACACACTTACATCTAAGAGAACCAGCAAGGTTTTCAAGAACATCAAGGCCCCAGTCCAGTCAGAAGCTGTCGCCAAATCTGGAACAGATACCTGATAGGCTTGACCATCAAAAGATAGACGGAACCCTAAACTAGACTTCTCTTTGACCCCAAACTGAACAGAATGGAAATCCGAAATAAGAGAATCCGCAGATGGCTTTAATCCTGCATCCTTAGCGGAAACGCTGTAACATTCAAAAAGTTCTGCTTGAAGCACCTCACCAATCCTTAGTGATTGGTTGCTTTTTATTGTAAAATTGACTGATTTCATATTTTTCTCCTTCGGTCTACTGGCAAATCCTTTCTACGACGTAAAATAGTTACTTCGCTGACAGGGATTTTTCCTGATGCATACGTGATAAGACCATACTTATCATCCATCAATTCCGCACCATCTGCTATATTGTTTTCATTTAAAAATTCTTTATCAGAAACTAATATTCGCACATAAGAATCGGGTGCTGTAAAATCATCATCTCCACGCTTGTGACCAGCCATTTCAAATTCCTGACCTTTATACAAAACACGATCATAAACCGAATACCTCTGACTAACCTCACTATAAGGCACAAGCTTCCCGTATACGCCTTCTCCGGCATCATCTACATAGGAACTATAGGGAACGTAGCCTTCTTTCAACATTGCCGGATCTTTTGAAAGAAGAATATAATCATTTATATAATTCACAAAATTAGAGTATACTTTGTTTTGGTAAACTAGATATTCTTTATCCATTTTATCCCTCCACGTATTCCATTATACCATCTTCACAACAACAAATTTTCCGTACTTACATCACTCATTTCCTGACTCAGTCTTTTCTGAATTTTCTTCTTTCTCCCGTTTCTCATTGAAATCTTTTAATTTTTTATCAATGACCCTCTTTAATTCCTCATCACTCATTCCCGGTATATGGTAAGGGTAATTCTGATCCTCCTTACTTGAAGTTTGACTTTGTGTACTTTCTTCAGTTGAAGAGGTCTCGTTCAAATCTGATGTTGTCGTCCTAGACTCTGGTTCAGAGGACGAACTACTTTTTGAATTTGGAGTATAGTTATTGTCAAATCTAGGCATATTTTTAATTTCCTCAGCAGTAGGAACTTTCGTTTTTACTTTGACAGGTCTATACAACATCGCAAAAGAGAAGAATAAGGCCAGAACTGTTCCAATAAATGGAAAGATCTTTTTATCTGATTCTGATGAGGGAACCTTGACTCCACTTGTGTTAAGGTTCTTCCATTCAGGATGTTCTTCTTCAATCGCTTTTTTCTCTTGCCAAACTGGGACAAGTAGAAAGTGATTAAAAGGCACAACTGTTCCCATAGCTGTTGCTGCAAGTGGGATAAATCTAGAAAGGTTAAAAATGAGTACTATGCTTAGTATTGCAAATATAGTAAATAGAAATATCACTAATCCTAAGCGAATTTTATATTCTTTTTTAATCTGGAGATATCGCTCTTGAGATACCTTTTCTTGATCATGATTGGGATGACTTACATCTTCTAATGAGCTCTTCTTCTCTGGCAAAGTTTCATCATCAGGAAATTCTACCTTCAAGCTCATATCTGTATTTTGCAATGTCTTCTGAACAGTTGCGAGAAAGGCCAATCCATTATCAGATGGGGAATATTGGAAAGTGATATGAATGACTTTTTTGTCAAAACTATCACCATATCGCTCCACATACTGCTTGCTTTCGAGGAAGTAGATGTAGTTGTTAAGTTTTTCTTGAAGTTTCAAGAGATGTTCCTCTTCTAATGACTCAATCCATTTGTTTTCATCAATCAACAACAACTCTAGATAGTCATCTGAAACACCCATCGCATCAATACTCGTAACGTCTAGTTCAATTTTCTCAACTGTTTTAATGGTTTTTACTACCTTTGGTGGATTGTAGTATTTTTCCTTGAATTCCTTGAGAATCTTCTCTACCTTTTCTTCATCACACTGTCTGTATAACGGACTACGGTCTAATACATTACAGAGTCTTTCATAGGTATACGTACGTTTCTGTTCATCTGATAGTTTTGAGATACTTTCTATAATATTTCTTACCAATTCATCTGTTTCAATAACAAAGGGAAGGCTTGTATATCTTCTTAAACGACTGCCTTGCATCGAAATATAATCAGTTACCTTATCTAATTTGACTAGGTCAACTGATAAGCTAAAATATTTCAAGATATTAAAGGTTCTGCGCGCTATATCCCTATCACCTTCCACATACAACGGATATAAGCAATATTCCATTAATACTCCAATATCTGTACTATCCACTTCATAAGAATCTCGTTGTCGAAAACGATACCAACCTTCCGTACCTAGAAAAGCCTGATCTTCTTTTCCTTCCCTCATCACTTCTCTATAATGTGTGACAAAATGTTGATAATCTTTAGGTTCTGGTAATTCATATATTTTCATTTAGTTACTCCATTGGTTAATTCTAAAAATTCCTTCAACTAACAATGTATAAACAAGTTCCTTACAAGCTATTTCAATGGTGATACAGCATCAAAACATTATTGTTCAATAGAATTTAAAAAATCATCAATATCTTGGCCTTCTAAATTCTTGATCTTAACTCCCTGATCTTTAAAGATTCCTAAAGGTGTTTCAACTATTTTTAAGACTTCAATGTCTTTTCGACCAATCTCTTTTGCCCATTCTAATTTGTTTATCTGCTTGAATCCCAACTCATCCTTTATTTCATTTTGGTTAGCTCTTGGTATTATTTCAAACCAATCTTTCTCAATATTCTTTCGAATCATTCCACTACTAACATAAAAAGAATGCCCCTTATATTGAATCTCATAATGAATACTGTATAGATAGTCTAGATCTTCCATATTGACTTTTTTGATAAAATGATCTTTAAACACTCGACCACTTATTTTAGAAACATATGCTTCAAAGCGTTCATCTTGAGATTTGCTATGTAATGTAATTTTTCTTTCACCAGCAAATTGTTCAGCTGAATATCTAATACCTTTATATACCGCGTACATATTTTATCCCCTACGAGTTTCAGTCTACAACCATCCTTTGGCTTTCAAAAACTTGTCTGGAATGCGAAGCTCGATTTCCGCCATAATTTCTTTTAAGTAGCTGTCCCAATCGCTAGTCGCCATATAACTTCGCATTCCACTTTCAAGGGACGCTCCAAATTCATCATTTAAAATAATAGAGAATCCGCACAGATCGTTTTCGTAATTAAATTGAACCCAATAGTAGTCATATGCCCTGAATACGAGGCGTAATATATGATGATTTGGGACATCGACGAACTCACAAATAGTTACTTCAGAGGCTCTATCTCCAAAATACCGCTCAATCCGTCTAATCAATTCCAATTTTATCTCTTCTACACTCTTCCGCACCATACCAATACCTCCTAATCCTTTTATCTCCAACCTTTAGCTTTTAAATATTTCTCTGGGATATATGACTCGATTTTTGCCATGATTTCTTTTAAATATGCATCCCAATCACTTATTTCGCTATAACGACTGTTTGGCTTAGAAAGCAATAACCCTTCCTCGCCGTTTAAAAACAGATAAATCTCAAAGAAATCATTCTCGTACTGAAATTTTACCCCAGCAAAATTATAGATGCGGAAGTTCAGTTTGAATGTATGACGATTGGGCTCATCAACTATATCATCAAACACTATACCATTAATCTTATTTTTAAATACTCTTTTAACTATATCAAAAAATTCATCTGATAAAATATCCATATTATTTAATTCCAACGCAATAACTCCCAACTCTTTTAGATCCAGCCTTTAGCTTTTAAATACTTTTCTGGGATATACGACTCAATTTTTGCCATGATTTCTTTTAAATATGCATCCCAATCACTTATTTCTCTGTAACGACTGTTCGGCTTAGAAAGCAATAACCCTTCCTCGCCGTTTAAAAACAGATAAATCTCAAAGAAATCATTCTCGTACTGAAATTTTACCCCAGCAAAATTATAGATGCGGAAGTTCAGTTTGAATGTATGACGATTGGGCTCATCAACTATATCATCAAACACTATACCATTAATCTTATTTTTAAATACTCTTTTAACTATATCAAAAAATTCATCTGATAAAATATCCATATTATTTAATTCCAACGCAATAACTCCCAACTCTTTTAGATCCAGCCTTTAGCTTTTAAATACTTTTCTGGGATATACGACTCAATTTTTGCCATGATTTCTTTTAAATATGCATCCCAATCACTTATTTCTCTGTAACGACTGTTCGGCTTAGAAAGCAATAACCCTTCCTCGCCGTTTAAAAACAGATAAATCTCAAAGAAATCATTCTCGTACTGAAATTTTATCCCGGCAAAGTTATAGACAAGAAAATCCAGTTTAAATGTACGATGATTAGGTTCCTCAACTATATCATAAATTCCCAAACTATATATTCTATCACCAAATACATTTCGAATCATTCGGCTCGTTTCTACAGCAAACTTCCCAGTTTCATTTAATTCCATAATATTATTCTCCTCAAAGAAATCATTTTCTTTAAAATCTATTTGGTAAATTCTTTAATATAACTTCTGCTCTATCTGAATCTAGAAAGTCTTTCAATATCTGCAAGGTGTGTTCAACTGACTTTTTATCACGTCCATACACTCTTTTTAGGCTCTTATCATCGATTATCTTGGATAAAAAGGTGATGGAAAATCTTTGTTCATCAGTTTGGGTGAACCAAATGTTAAACAAGCCACCCTCTCCAGCTTCTAATTGCCTATTTTTACCGGTTGATGATATCCCCATCGTCATATGATAACCCTTATACACGAAGGGAAAATTAAAATTTTCATCTTCTCCTTCGTGAATGGCAATCGTATCAAGATCAATCGAAAAAACTTGCTCTAACGCTTTCTTGACATTCTGATAACCTAAACTCTCTCTTATTGAAAAGGGATAGATGACTGATTGATCTTGTTGGGGCATAGCTTCTTCTCCTATAGTTGCTTGTTTTTTACTTCCTCAAACCATTTTTCAAACTCTAGACGTGGAAGTAATTCTTCATCCTTGTCATATCGCCCTTCATAGCTATAGCGACTATCAAGACTGTTTTTCTGTGCATCATAAATCAACCACATTTCAGTTGGGTGTTCACGATTGTACTCTTGGCACAGCTTAACCATTCTTTCTATATCTTGTGCCCCAATTCCTAATAGACTAAACTGAATTTCATCTGAACTATCTATTTCATTGGGAAGGTAACCCGCAATCTCATCTCTATCCAGATAATGATTATTAGTTTTAAAAAATACATCAAAGCTATAAAAACCTTCAGCGACGCAATAAATAAATATTTTATCTGCTTGATTTTGGACATATTCCATTGCTAGCGAAATCATATCAATCTGGATTTCCATAAATTTATCTTCAAATTGGGACATCTTCTTCTCCTACAGTTGCTTGCCTTTTACTTCCTCAAACCATTTTTCAAACTCTAGACGTGGAATCAATTCCTCATCCTTGTCATAACGCCCTTCATAACTATAGCGACTATCAAGACTGTTTTTCTTGGCATCATAAATCAACCACATCTCAGTTGGGTGTTCACGGTCATATTCTTGGCAAACATCAAGCATTTTCTGTATATCTTCAAGGCCATATCGTAATACCGAAAACATCATATTATCAGAATCATCTACTTTAGTATCTAAAACACTGTTAACCTTGTGTAATTTGACATAAACTCCATTAATTTTATAAAAAACATCAAAAGAAAGTAATGCTTCTTCAGAGATGCAATAAATGTACACTTTTTCTGCCTGATTTTGGACATATTCTAGTGCTAACGAAATCATGCTAGCCTGAACTTCCATAAATTTATCTTCAAATTGTATCATTATCTTCTCCTACAGTTGCTTGCTTTTTACTTCTTCAAACCATTTTTCAAACTCTAGACGTGGAAGCAATTCTTCATCCTTGTCGTAACGCCCTTCATAGCTATAGCGACTATCAAGGCTGTTTTTCTGAGCATCATAAATCAACCACATTTCAGTTGGATGCTCGCGATTATATTCTTGGCAAACATCAAGCATTGATTTTACATCCTTGACACCTTCTTTCAACAAGAGAGATTGTAAACTGGTATCAATGTGTGATTTTGTAGGTAAAAAATCATTTACTAAGTGTTTGTGTACAATATTTCCTTTAATCTTATAAAATACATTAAAACTATACAAACTGTCCGCTATCGCATAGATATATACTTTTTCTGCTTGATTTTGAACATATTCCATTGCTAGCGAAATCATGCTAACTTGAACTTCCATAAATTTATCTTCAAAGTTTTTCATAGCAACAATCCTATTCTCTCTAATTCTTTTAAGGCCTCTTCCTTCGAGGGCAATTGATCACGCGCAAGGAAATCTTTGACATCCTGTACATGATTATAAAAATTACTATTGATTTCTTTTAAATTCTCAATGAAAATCTCTATCAAAGAATCGTCAATATTTTCCAAAGGAGACGGAAGCTCTTTCTTATTTTTATATGAATAAGCTTCTTTTGCAGTGGTAGCTATCGCATAACTGATATTATCCCAGGATGCTACATGCAACTCATTGTCATCTAATTGCATATAGATAAAAAGTCCACCAAAGTCCGTACCATCATCTAATAGAGCATAGAGAGCGTCTCCACTTTTATCTCTCTTCTCCCAAAAATTCCAACAAGCATCCAAGGCCGTCCGAATATGAGAGTTATAGGGCGAACTCAGCTGATGAGCAATTGCTTCAGAAAAAGTAAGCATCAAATAGCTTTCAAACATATTCTCTCCTTGTCTAGTACTATCTGGACGAGTTGGTTTTAGAACGCCCTGTCGTCAATTTAAGACTGCTGAATCATTGTTTCAACTTGATTTCTTGAAGCAAATCACCAAAGTAATTGTCAACCAGAGGATTATTAGAAACCTGTTCAAGTTCTGGTGCTAACAATTGGTCCACTAATTGATTATTATCAGCTAGCAGTTGCTGGTAACTCGAAACATAAGCTTCTATCGTTTCCTCATCAACACTTTCAATTGTTTGGGGTAGGTACTTTTCTCCAGAATGCTGATACGAATGATAGCAAACCAAGACAAAATAATTGGCAATACAGCTCCATACAAGAGGATTGGTCTCCTTATCCAGCTCCATAAAAGTCAAGATATCCTTTTCATCCACATTCTCCAAACGACTGTATAAAAGATCTGGACAAATCTTATTGTCCTGGTCAAGCAATTGATTAGCAAGCTTCAAGGAATCCATAACGAAGTCCTTGTATTCTATATGACTGATTAAATCGACTAGATTAAAAGTCAATTCTTGAAGGAAGTATAATAAGCTATCATTACATTTCATTTGTTTTTCCTTTTATATCACTACCTTGCAATAAATAAACTAGGCCTCTTTATAGATTACAGTTCCGATAAATCTTGTATTTTCTGTTACTATTTTATTGCCACTACAATCATAATTGTATAGCAAAATGATGGTGTTGCTTGGAGGAATAACCATTTTGATTCCTTCCTCTTTTAAATTTCGAAGAATAGTCTCTTCATAAGATGCACCTTTCAACATCTGTTCGAGGTTGGAGTGATTCCTATCATCAACCTGAGCTTCTAGCCAATCTTCATCAATATCATCCAAATCAATGCCATTCTCTATTAAGAATTGAGACGGAACTGCCTCTCCATCCTCGTAATAGCGTATCTGCAAATAATGGTCTAATTGAGATTGATCAGCAAAATTTCCAATCCAAATAGACACTGTATTTTCCGTTCCCATTCATTTCCCCTTTCGATCAACATTCTATCTTTCAAATTCAGGATTATTTTTCTTGAACTAGAAGGTCATATGGAAAGTACTCTAGGTCTTTCAAGCGCTCGTCATAAATTCCTTTGATCTTACAAGTTGCGGCGGTGTCAAAACTCCAGTAGCCTTTATAGGTATCTTTTGTATGATTGTTATACCATGGGGCATCTGAGTGGCTATAGTACCAGAAACCCTGCGCCTTGGCTACACTTTCGTAAGTGTCCTCAATCATATTTTGATACTCTAAAATTGAATGGAAAGGTACTATCTTATCATGGAATAGATAAACCATGTAGTATTCAATCAAGCCATCTGTATGGTCCATCTGCTCATAAATAGCCTTCAAATCATCCAGAAACTCTTCCTTGCGCTCACAATAGAGAATTCCCAAGGCAAAGAACATCAACTGCACGATAAAAAGGGACCCCCTCTGAAGCAATAACTTTGAGATAAGACAGAATACCTTGGTAATAGGGAAAAATCTCCTCTTTCGAAGCACCTATAGAATAGGAAAGTTTCACTAGTTCTTCATTATCCAAAACCAAATCTTGATAATGAAGCAACAAATACTTCTCCGAAATTTCATCTGTCATCTCGACATCTTCTCTTAAACGTTTTTGTAACCGATTCAAACGCTTTTCAAAATACTCATGGTCTTTGTGTTTGTCTCTTATCATGTATTAACTCCTGACTTTACTCAGCATCACTGCTAATCTAACATCTCTGATAGTTTCTCTAGTATCTTTTCTTTGTTCTTTTCCTTATCAACTGATAAGTAGGTTTTAAAGTCATCTAGGGACTGGATTTGATTTCCAATAATAGTTCGCAACTGCTCATTGAAGAATTCTTCTTGTTCAGCATCGATCTCTTCCAATAAAGCAGGTTTATAGTCTTTCCCCTCACACTCATAAGCTAACGAGGCTATGGAAGCACCTGCTTCAAAAATACAATTCCACCTTGCTTCAAATTTTAAATCATCTTCTTGCATATAAACAAAAGCTCCTCCAAATTCCGTTCCATCATCGAGAAGGGAATAGATGTAATCTGCAGGCACTTCATGATTCTCTACCCATTTCCAGCATACTTCGAGAAGCTCTTCAATCTTGTTATAAAACTGACTTTCCTGCATTGATTTGGATAACCATGTAGCTATTCCTAACTTAAATAATGCTTTATGGTGATGCATATCCTCGATTTCCTTCCAATTTTCATACTTATATACTCGACAATGGTCATTTACTACTATGCATCTTAAAAAAGATTCTCAATTAGACTAGAAAAACTGGAACAAACAAAGGTTGACTCTTTAAAATCATCATAGTTCTTTTCATGATCCCAAAAAACGATGTTTTTATCCGCTGAATAATCAAAACATAATAAATTTCCAAAACCATCTTCTGCAAATGGAATCAATTGATCGCTGAGTCGATCTTGTAAATCTTCAAGAATTTCATATATATTATCGTATTCATTCTCATCTAGGCTGATCAAATTGTTGAAAATTTCTACCTTTCCATCTACCTTAAAATGATTAGGGTAAGGATAACCACCATCATATTTTAAAACAAACTGCTTATAATCATCGGGTAGAGTAATCTGTAATCTATCTTCCATACGTTCTATTGTATCTATGGAAATTGCTTTATAATTCAACCACTTCATATGCTTACTTCATTTCTTTTTGAAAATATCAAATCTACTCATTCAGAAAAATCTTCGAAATTAGAAATATTTATAATAAAAAGTATCATTCTCTGACAATTTTTCTAAAAATTCTTCGAGATTCTTGGAAATTTCTAAATCGTAATAATAGATTTTATCCCTGTTCTCTGAACCAATACCAATTGATATCAGAGCAGATTCATTGGCCTCAAAAAAAACCAGTTTATCTTCAGCAAATTCATCATATATTTCAATATCAGGATTAAACTCAAAATCATTTTGTTTCAATCTAAAGTCTAAAACAGACTCTGGATCCATGATGAGATTGATATTATCCACCTTACTTCCAATAAAACCATAGCCAATCTCTAAATAAAAGTCTCTAAGTAATTTCGGAAACATTATTCCTAACTTTGATTCACTTTTTTTGATTTTATCTCTAGTAAGTGGATAAAACTGATTTAAAGGATTTGATTTAATTTTTTCAAACACCTAGTGCTACCTCCTACGGTATGATTGATCTTAAAGTCACTATAGGTAAGGATATCCCCTTCTTCGATTAAAACTGGGTAAGAGCCCCAATCCTCTTAATTTTCTTGTACTAGAAGGTCATATGGGAAGTACTCTAAGTCTTTCAAGCGTTCATCATAGATTCCTTTAATCTTACAAGTCGCTGCGGTGTCAAAACTCCAGTAGCCTACATAAGTATCTTTGGTATAGTTGTTATACCATGGAGCATCCGAGTGGCTATAGTACCAGAACCCCTGCGCCTTGGCTACACTCTCATAAGTGTCCTCAATCATATTTTGATACTCTAAAATCGAATGGAAAGGAACTATCTTGTCATGGAATAGATAGACCATATAGTACTCAATCAAGCCATCTGTGTGGTCCATCTGCTCATAAATAGCCTTCAAATCATCTAGAAACTCTTCCTTGCGCTCACTATAGAGTACTCCCAAGGCAAAGACATCAACTGCACGATAAAAGGAAACTCCCTCGGAGGCGACTTCTTTTAAATTAGAGAGTATCCCTTGATAATAAGGGAAGAGCTCCTGAACATCCTTCCCTAGAGAGTAGCCAACTCTTAATAAATCTTCATAATTAATAACTCTAAATCGAAAATGATCCGAAAGACTTTCTGGTTTAACCTTGTCAAATCTCTCTAAAGCATCCTGTAAGCATTGAGAATACCATTCAAATGCTTCTTGGAAATATTCCTCTGTTTTGATTCTATCTCTTATCATGTATTAACTCCTTTTCTATGGGCGGATAATGCTCTTCTCCGATACCTTTCTTTCTATCAATACAGCATCGCTAAAAACTCTGTAAAGTTATTAGCTACAAACTCTATAGCAGGCTCCATCTCGTAGGATTCTTCGTGATACCAGATACACATGCTTGGATTTTTGGGATCCTCTATATAATTTAGACAAACAAAATCACCACCGAACAATGCTGCTATGGAGATTAGTTGCATTCCGACATAATCTTCATCAAAGACAATGCGCCCTTCCAATTGTGTACTTACAACTCCGATATCATAAGCCTCTTCTGCCTTCTCACCTGAAATAGCTAGTATAGCTAAAAATCGATCGATTACTTTCTCATTATTCCCAAAATGAAAGTACCGTTTTGACGGAATCAATCCATTCTCATTCTTTATAAATTCCTTATAATCATCAGGCAGTTTAACCCTCCACACTACTTCTCTTTCCTGTAATAGCGCATCAGTTGGCAAGGGATAGATCATTGCTTGTTCTTTCTGAGTCATATTTTCTACTTCTTTCTCTATTTAAAATCTTTATACTACTAGCTCTGAAGCATTAATCAGTCTCTTCCTTGTCCCAAAGCGGGGAGGAGTATTCAGGAACTTCTCCATTTTCAACGGAAGTTTTATTTTGAAAAACTGTTAACTTTAGATTATGGATAAATTTTTCTTTTGCTTCTTCAAATGTCTTAAACTTAAAAATACTTCCTGTACTCGCTCGATCCATTGTTGAGTATACTTCATACAATTCCAATTCTGGATTATAATCTATCCTAGTTTCCCACTCAGAAGGTCTGTGTTCATTAAAAATAGAATATCTTAAAGACTCATATCCTAAATCTTGAATGGCTAATAAAAGTTCAGAACGTTCTTTGGCTTCGTCTCTCATCTTTGCTTGACCTCCTTATTTATCCCAACTAACAATTTATCTATACAGAGTTACAACTCCCATCACTATCACTCAATAATGGAAACCCCTTGATTCTTTTGATATTTTTGATTGAATCTTTCTACCTGGCTCATGGGTTTTATTTTAACAAGACCGTTTGGGAAAGTGATACTGTCGTTCAATTCCTTTTGAAAAAGCTTAACTCCCTTAGCGATTGCTTGTGCAACTGTCGACGTATGGATTGTAAAGCTAGCTATATTTTTTTCTTGCATAAAAAGAATCGCATCAAAAAACAAAACTGAAATATATAAATCAACGGCAGAACTCTTTGATAACTCTATAAGACTGCCTTCTAATAAATCTTGAATCTCGTCTATATCGTTTTGCTTGTAGAAGTACTCAACTAATACTTGGCAAATATCTGTCGGAAAAACATCTGGTACAGAGGTCGGAGGTTCTATGCGATACCTTTTTTCACCTCGCAAAATTCCTGCAATATTGCCTGCTTGGATAGCTTCTAACAAGAGTTTTCTGTAATTTTTCATTTGACAATCTCACTTATCTCCAATTTCGAAAAGGCTTAGTTAGTTCTCTCCAAAATTTATCATTTTGGAGTAATCAAGATTAGTTTCCGCTTTTTAATCGCTATTCGCTAGAATTTCAGCCCCTTCAGGTAACATTTTTTCCAGTTCGGCCTTTGTGAATACCCCTTGCGCTTTAGGATTTCCTCTTAAAGCTTCTGGATATTGCCTCAAGAATATTCTATCAGCTTCTTCTTGTGTCACATTCGGTGGCCAACAATCAGTCTGAAGTTTACTTAATATTTCTAACTGCGTTCTCTCCCCACTTTCTAATAAGGCAAACAGTTCATTTGGTAATTCATAAACTACACGCTGAGGGGCAATTCCTCCCTCCTCATCAACATAATAAAGATGATTACCATCTCTCCAGATATGCTGACCGTATCCTTTTACCTCTTCAAACTGGATAACATCTTCCCATTCTAGGTTTGTTGGTTTCATTTTATACCTCTTTTACTTAAGTGGCGATACATAATCATCTGGAAGTTTGCCTCTCCAGTCAATCCACATTTGCTCAGCAATCGGAATTAATCTTTTAAGCTCTTCCTGAGTAAATAATTCTCTAGTTTCAGGTATATCAATTAATGATGTAGGACTCTCTTCTATAAATCGTTTCTCACTAGCTTTCTTTTCTTCTTCCGTCGGTGGCCAACGATCGGTCTCAATCTTGTAAGATATTTCGAGTAGTGATCTCTCTCCGCTATCTAATAAGTCGAACAGCTCATTTGGTAATTCATAGACTACTAACCAAGAAGCTACAGTTCCCTCTTCTGAAACTAAATAATATTTATCATCATTTTTCCAGATTGTCTTCCCGTATCCTTCTACTTCTTCAAACTTGGTAACATCTTCCCATTCTAGGTTTGTTGGTTTCATTTGTATTCTCCTAGTGCAAGTTTTTCTCTCAACCAGAATATCATAAAATCAAGCTTCTTATTCTCTTCCTCAATAGGCGAAGCCATCTTTTACCCATTTTCTAGTTTCTAAATCTAAATTAAAATAGAAATCACTTCGACCAGATTTATCAAAACAATCCTCCTTAAGAGCCCCGCATACAATTCTCAGTTTCTTATTACTTATCTCAGAAATATATAGCATAGTAAATCCTTCAGGAGATTCAATTTGGTCGATTTTCATCATCCTTCTCCTACTCTAACTCAGATAAATTCGATCTGTATTGTTTGCTCAGTCATCATGGAATCCACTTCCTCGACAAGTTTATCTATCTCGTTCTGTGTGATACGAATGTGGTTGTATGGTGGCTCCCAATTCTGTATACTTGACCTATATACAGTAAAACTTCCATCGGTCAACAATTCTCCCTTTGCTTTTAAAACATAACCATTTTCATAGTCAAATGTGATGATAGACCTCGTACCAGAAATTTTCATTTTTCTTCCTTTTCTTATATCCCTTTTAGACTAAACTTGTAGAGCATTCATAGTATTTTTAATTTGGTATCTCAGCATGATAGAACCACCTTATAAATCAATGTTAACGTTTTCCATTATTATACCATACAAGCGCTTGATATGAGGGGTTTGCTAACGAAAACTAGAAATAAAAACACTGAGTTTCAGTGTTTTTATTTCTAGTTCTGCCTCCTGCAAACATAAAAGTATGTATCAATCTTTCTGATTTGTTGCTATTTATGGTTTTTTTGAAAACAATAAACGATTAAAAAGTATGAAAATATATTTTTTTAGTGTCAAATTTGGGGTAAAAATTTTTAGAAAAACTCTTGTCTATATATAACCTCAGTTGTATAATGGATACATATTGTTAAGGAGGAAACCTTAGTCAAGGAAACTAATACAAAAGAAGCCACTCAAAGTCAAAATAAATAAGCTAGTCATCAAAATAAACTTATTTATAATCAGCTTTGAATGGCACCTAGAAATTGGATAGTGAGAAATCACTATCCACCCCTTTTGGGGTGTACTTAAATTATAACAGGAAAAACAATGAAAGTAAATCTTAAAATTAGAAAAACTACCAAGCGTGAAAAAGTTGAATTTATTATTGGACTTCTTCTACTCCTATTTGCGATTTGGTATTTTATGAGGTAAATATATGTCAGTAGATATTAAAGCGATCCACTGGCTTTTAGAAAACGCCACAGCCTATGCTATCAGCAAAAACTGTGGCGTATCAACTCAAGCCGTGGATAAATATAAAAATGGTGTATCTGATATTATGAACATGCGGTTAAAGCATGCTATCAATATGACTGATTATGCCCATAGATTAAAAGAAAAACAGTGATATTTTCACTGTTTTTTGCTGTTTGCAAAGAAAATAGATTAATTAAATGCCCCCTGCAGGAATCGAACCTGCAACTACTCCTTAGGAGGGAGTTGTTATATCCATTGAACTAAGGGAGCTAGAGAAAAACCCTGCCGAATGAGCAGAGTTTTATTGTCGAATTAACGACGGATTTCTTTGATACGAGCAGCCTTACCTTGAAGAGCACGCAAGTAGTACAATTTCGCACGACGTACTTTACCGTAACGAACAACTTCGATCTTTTCAACACGTGGAGTGTGGATTGGGAAGATACGTTCAACGCCTACACCATTAGAGATTTTACGAACTGTGTAGTTTTCTGAGATGCCAGCACCTTTACGTGCAATAACAACACCTTCAAAGATCTGAACACGTTCACGGTTACCTTCGACAACTTTCGCGTGTACACGAACAGTGTCACCAGGACGGAATGATGGGATATCTGTACGAAGTTGACCTTCAGTCAAGCTTTGGATTAATGGATTCATTTTATTCTCCTATCTTTGTCAATCTTGAGGAACCTTCCTCAGCGGATAAACTGTATTTTTGTGCGTCCATTACACACAAGATACAGTTTACCAAATTTCCACAAAAAAGTAAAGAAATTTATAGCAGAATTCCTAAAAAAATCGCAACCAAGCCACCTAAGTAGGTCAAAGTCAGGTAAGAATAAAAGACCTTCTTATCACTTAACAGTCTTTGAAGTTCATCATTCAAGGTCGAAAAAGTTGTCAAACCTCCACAAAATCCAGTTGCTAAAATAGCATAGACTTCCTTAGACTCCACATGATTGTAGAATAATCCAATCAAAAAACAACCCAAAAGATTGGCTATGAGCGTTCCGAATGGCAATTTAGAAGCTTGATTATGGCGGGAAAAGAAATACCGTACCAGGGCTCCAAGACCACAAGCGATTGCAAGATAGACGATTACCATTTTTTCCTCCTTAAATAGTAAGCTAAAAGCAGACCTCCACCGATGCTCAAAAGCAAATACAGGACTAAACTAAGATAACGCCCTGTATCCAGTAATTTTACAGCATCAAGCATTAAACTAGAAAAGGTTGTCAAACCACCACAAAAACCTGTCCCCAAAGCTAAAATAACGCCCTTACTAGTCCCCTTATAGACCAGATAACCCTTGACAAGATAAACCAGGCAGAAAATTCCCAGATAGTTGACAAAGAGAGTGCCCCAAGGAAAGTCTGGACTGGCTGGCAACCAAGTAGAAACCAGGTAGCGGACAAGTCCGCCCAACATAGCAGCTAGAAAAATCCCTTGCGGATAAAATTGTTCTTTTTTCATTTGATATTTTGATCCTGATAATCACGCGAACGTTTGAGTATGTCCGAAAAAGTCGCGACAATAGTCTCCTGATAGCGCTTGTCTTCTACACGATTTCTAATCTTTTCAAAAATAACTGCTTCTCTCTTGGTATCTAAAATCGGTTTACCTGAAGCGTTCTTATAGGCAACTACACCCTCAACCAAATGCATTCGTTCTTCTAAGAGCTTGACGATTTGGTCGTCGATTTGATCAATTTCTTGGCGAATAATATCTAAATCCATACAGTCTCCTCCTTTATTTGAATTATTGTATCAAAAAGCCACCAAATAGGCTAGTAAAATCCCAACTCACGATAAGAAAAATGCACTGATTGATTACATCAGCGCACTTTTGTGCTTATCCTACTTTAGCAGCCAATTCTTCTGCGAATTGTTCCAAGCGTTCAATGTCTTCCTCCTCAGCAGAAAGATCAACTTTGACACACTCTGAACCTTTTTCTGCTCCTGTTGACACAAAGACACGGTCAAAGTCATCAACAGCCTTACAGAATTCATCGTAGAAGGTATCTCCTGAGCCGACCACTCCGTAGATTTTACCATTCAAGTTAAGATCTGCTAGGTCTTCGTAGAAGTCCATCATCTCATCTGGCAATTCACCATCACCATAAGTATAGGTCGCAACGATAGCGATGTCTGCTTCCAAGAAGTCTGAAGCGTCAACAGTTGTACATTCATCAACATCGACATCCAAGCCCAAGTCACGTAATTTGTCTGCTACAATATCTGCAATTTCTTCGGTATTACCGGTCATACTGGCAAATACAATTTTTGCTAATGCCATATCGTCCTCCTCAATTTATCTTTCTCCATTATATCACATCTTTTTCATTTTAAAAATAAAAATTCTTGTGCTACAATGAAATGAGAAAGAATTGAGGTTATTTATGGACATTTACCATCAAATTTTAGAAAAAATTAAAGAATACGACACGATTATCATTCATCGTCATATGAAACCAGACCCTGATGCCTTGGGAAGTCAGGTGGGATTGAAAGCTCTTCTCAAACATCATTTCCCAGAAAAAAACATTAAAGCTGTTGGTTTTGATGAACCAACCCTTACTTGGATGGCTGAGATGGATCTTGTTGAAGATAGTGCCTACCAAGGCGCACTTATCATCGTCTGTGATACAGCTAATACTGCTCGTATCGATGATAAGCGCTATAGTCAAGGTGATTTTCTCATTAAGATTGACCACCATCCAAATGATGATGTATACGGTGACCTGTCTTGGGTCGATACTAGTTCAAGTAGCGCTAGTGAGATGATTACCCTATTTGCCCAAACAACCCAACTGGCCTTGTCAGATCGCGCTGCTGAGTTGCTCTTTGCAGGAATTGTTGGTGATACAGGTCGCTTCCTCTACCCTTCTACAACTGCACAGACTCTTCGCCTGGCCGCTTATTTAAGAGAACAGAACTTTGACTTTGCGGCTCTCACTCGAAAAATGGACACTATGAGCTACAAAATTGCTAAACTTCAAGGCTACATCTACGATCATCTGGAAGTGGATGAAAATGGTGCAGCGCGCGTTATCCTGAGTCAAGAAGTCTTGAAACAATTCAATGTTACCGATGCTGAAACTGCCGCTATTGTAGGAGCTCCTGGTCGGATTGACAGCGTCAGTCTCTGGGGAATTTTTGTAGAACAGGCTGATGGCCACTACCGTGTTCGCTTACGCAGTAAAATCCATCCTATCAATGAAATTGCCAAGGAACATGATGGTGGAGGCCACCCTCTAGCAAGTGGTGCTAATTCCTATAGCCTAGAAGAAAACGAAATCATCTACCAAAAGTTAAAAAACTTGCTTAAAAACTGATAAAATACTTGTCAAACTTTTCAGAATCTGATAGACTAGTATGGTAACAATCTATGGCTCGCAAAGAGACCATGGCAGAAAGGAAATATTGCAAAAT
>OGTC01000267.1_pt1 | contig 21899 bp, 23 predicted proteins | sample 1574531 | NCBI WGS metagenome assembly OGTC01 (sample SAMN03295859, study PRJEB24534) | human gut metagenome | isolation source: fecal sample 2 from infant 9 | host: Homo sapiens | place: USA: Pittsburgh, PA | collected 2014-07 | reverse complement strand
CTAGTTATCCGCATAAAAACTGGACTTATCACACTTTATAAAGGTCAAAACCACTCAATTTACTACTAATTTACTACTTATGAATGAGCTTTGATACGACGATTTATCCTTGAAAAGTGAAGATATAAAGATACTTCCAATAAAATTTGAATATTTAATAGGTAGACACTTCAAAAAATGAGGTGTCTATTTTTTTACCCGATTTTGAAAGGAAGTGAACTTATGAAAACAAAAAATCAAGAATCAAAAGGTCGTTCCCCACTCTTTAAGACCATCAAACATTCATTCAGCCAATAAAAAAGAAAGGATAGGTAAAAATATGGAACTTAAATTTGTGATTCCCAACATGGAAAAAACATTCGGCAATTTAGAATTTGCTGGCGAGGATAAAGTCGTTCAGCGAAGAATCAACGGACGGCTAACTGTCTTATCAAGAAGCTATAATCTCTATTCTGATGTTCAAAGAGCAGATGATATTGTGGTGGTGCTTCCTGCTGAAGCTGGCGAAAAACATTTCGGCTTTGAGGAACGTGTGAAGTTAGTCAATCCACGTATTACCGCAGAGGGCTACAAAATCGGCACTCGTGGTTTTACAAATTACCTTTTACATGCTGACGACATGATAAAAGAATAAAGAAAGAGAGGAAAAATGATGAGATTAGCAAATGGCATTGTATTAGATAAAGACACGACTTTTGGAGAATTGAAATTCTCTGCTCTACGTCGTGAAGTGAGAATCCAAAATGAAGACGGGTCGGTTTCAGATGAAATCAAGGAACGTACCTATGACTTAAAATCCAAAGGACAAGGACGCATGATTCAAGTAAGTATTCCTGCCAGCGTGCCTTTGAAAGAGTTTGATTATAACGCACGGGTGGAACTTATCAATCCCATTGCGGACACCGTTGCTACTGCCACCTATCAAGGAGCAGATGTTGACTGGTATATCAAGGCAGACGATATTGTGCTGACAAAGGATTCTAGTTCATTCAAAGCTCAACCACAAGCAAAGAAAGAACCGACACAAGACAAATAGTCGCTAGGTAGAAAGGAGACTTTTTCGCATGAAACAGCGTGGTAAAAGGATTCGCCCATCTGGTAAAGATTTAGTCTTTCATTTTACGATAGCGTCACTCCTGCCTGTTTTCCTGCTGGTTGTCGGACTGTTTCATGTGAAGACAATCCAGCAGATCAACTGGCAGGATTTTAACCTATCACAAGCAGATAAGATTGACATTCCCTATTTAATTATCAGTTTCAGTGTCGCAATTCTTATCTGCTTGCTGGTAGCGTTTGTATTCAAACGGGTTCGCTATGATACGGTTAAACAACTTTACCACCGTCAAAAACTGGCAAAGATGATACTTGAAAACAAGTGGTATGAATCTGAACAGGTCAAAACAGAGGGTTTCTTTAAAGATAGTGCTGGTCGTACAAAGGAAAAGATAACCTACTTCCCTAAAATGTATTATCGACTTAAAAATGGCTTGATACAGATACGGGTGGAAATCACGCTGGGAAAATATCAAGACCAACTCTTACACTTGGAAAAGAAATTAGAGAGTGGCTTGTACTGTGAGCTGACGGATAAAGAGTTAAAGGATTCCTATGTGGAATATACTTTGCTCTATGACACCATAGCCAGTCGTATTTCTATTGATGAAGTAGAAGCTAAAGATGGTAAACTTCGCTTAATGAAAAACGTATGGTGGGAATATGATAAGCTCCCTCATATGTTGATTGCTGGTGGTACAGGTGGCGGTAAAACTTACTTTATACTGACACTGATTGAAGCCTTGCTTCATACAGATTCAAAACTGTATATTCTTGACCCGAAAAATGCTGACCTTGCGGACTTAGGTTCTGTGATGGCAAATGTCTACTATAGAAAAGAAGACTTGCTTTCTTGCATTGAAACATTCTATGAAGAAATGATGAAACGTAGTGAGGAAATGAAGCAGATGAAGAACTATAAGACTGGCAAAAATTATGCTTACTTAGGTCTCCCGGCACACTTCTTAATCTTTGATGAATACGTCGCTTTCATGGAAATGCTGGGAACAAAAGAAAACACCGCAGTTATGAATAAGCTGAAACAGATTGTCATGTTAGGTCGTCAAGCTGGCTTCTTTCTAATACTGGCTTGTCAACGTCCAGACGCAAAATATTTAGGCGACGGAATCCGTGATCAGTTTAATTTCAGAGTGGCTTTAGGTCGTATGTCTGAAATGGGCTATGGCATGATGTTTGGCAGTGACGTACAAAAGGATTTCTTCTTAAAGCGAATCAAAGGTCGTGGCTATGTTGATGTAGGAACAAGTGTCATATCAGAGTTTTATACTCCCCTTGTACCAAAAGGATATGATTTCTTGGAGGAAATTAAAAAGTTATCCAACAGCAGACAGTCCACGCAGGCGACGTGCGAAGCGGAAGTCGCAGGTGTGGACTGATCTTGCTGGCTGGTGTGGCAATAGCCACGCCAGCACTTAACCCCCCGTATCTAACAGGGGGGTACAAATCGACAGGAAACAGTCAAAAAAACATTAGAAAATCCTTTGGTTACAAGGGATTTACAAAATTTCAGCGTATGTCAAATGGGCTTTAAAAGTTGACATACGCCTTTTTGATTGGAGGGATTTTTACTGAATGAACAAACTTGGTTACAGCATTTAAAAGAAAAACGCTTGGCTTATGGACTATCTCAAAACCGTTTAGCTGTTGCGACTGGTATTACAAGGCAGTATCTAAGCGATATTGAAACAGGAAAAGTCAAGCCATCAGAGGATTTACAGCAGTCCCTTTGGGAAGCTCTGGAACGCTTCAATCCCGACGCTCCCCTTGAAATGCTGTTTGATTATGTAAGGATTCGCTTTCCGACAACAGACGTACAGCAGGTGGTCGAAAACATCTTACAACTGAAACTGTCCTATTTTCTTCATGAGGACTATGGTTTCTATTCTTATTCAGAGCATTATGCTTTAGGCGACATATTCGTCCTTTGCTCCCATGAACTGGACAAAGGAGTTCTGGTGGAATTGAAAGGTCGTGGGTGCAGACAATTTGAAAGCTATCTTCTGGCACAACAAAGAAGCTGGTATGAGTTCTTTATGGACGTTTTGGTGGCTGGCGGTGTGATGAAACGCCTTGACCTTGCCATTAACGATAAGACAGGGATTTTGAATATCCCTGTACTCACTGAAAAGTGCCAACAGGAAGAATGTATCTCCGTCTTCCGCAGTTTTAAAAGCTATCGCAGTGGCGAACTGGTACGCAAAGAGGAAAAGGAATGTATGGGAAACACCCTCTATATCGGTTCATTACAAAGTGAAGTTTATTTCTGTATCTATGAAAAGGACTACGAGCAGTACAAGAAAAATGATATTCCCATTGAAGACGCAGAAGTAAAAAACCGTTTTGAGATTCGATTGAAAAATGAGCGTGCCTATTATGCAGTCCGTGATTTACTCGTCTATGACAATCCAGAGCATACCGCCTTTAAAATTATCAATCGGTATATCCGTTTTGTAGATAAAGACGATTCCAAACCTCGTTCTGATTGGAAACTGAATGAAGAATGGGCTTGGTTTATTGGGAACAATCGTGAACGATTAAAACTAACCACAAAACCAGAGCCTTACTCCTTCCAAAGGACGCTGAACTGGCTATCTCATCAAGTTGCCCCGACCTTAAAGGTTGCGATTAAACTTGATGAAATCAACCAGACGCAGGTTGTAAAAGACATTCTCGACCATGCGAAACTGACAGACCGACACAAGCAGATTTTGAAGCAACAGTCAGTAAAAGAACAGGACGTGATAACAACAAAAAAATAACTCAAATACAAATTCATTGAATATAGAGAGGAGAACATTTTTATGAATTTTGGACAAAACCTTTATAACTGGTTTCTATCAAACGCTCAATCACTGGTGCTTTTAGCAATCGTTGTGATTGGCTTGTATCTTGGCTTCAAGCGTGAGTTTAGCAAACTGATTGGCTTTTTAATTATTGCGATTATTGCGGTTGGCTTAGTCTTCAACGCTACTGGAGTAAAAGACATTTTACTAGAGCTATTCAATCGCATTATTGGTGCTTAAATAAAACCGTTCTTTTGTGGAATATAAGTGGTTTTCTTATGTTCCGCAAAGGAATGGTACACCAAACGAAGTGCGGTAGGGATTTTTGAATCTCTACAAAGAAAGGACGTGAATATATGGACGATATGCAAGTCTATATTGCGAATTTAGGCAAATACAATGAGGGCGAATTGGTCGGTGCGTGGTTTACCTTTCCCATTGACTTTGAGGAAGTCAAAGAGAAAATCGGCTTGAATGATGAATATGAGGAATACGCCATTCATGACTACGAGTTACCCTTTACGGTTGACGAATACACTTCCATTGGCGAACTCAATCGACTATGGGAAATGGTATCGGAATTACCCGAAGAATTACAATCGGAGCTATCTGCTCTGCTCACTCATTTTTCAAGCATTGAAGAACTAAGCGAACATCAAGAGGATATTATCATTCATTCCGATTGTGATGATATGTATGACGTGGCACGCTACTACATTGAAGAAACGGGTGCTTTAGGCGAAGTACCAGCTAGTCTTCAAAACTATATTGATTATCAAGCCTATGGTCGGGATTTAGACCTTTCAGGAACGTTTATCTCAACCAATCATGGGATTTTTGAAATCGTCTATTAAATCTGTCGGTACATTACTACTGGCAGATTTTCTATTTTACGGGGTGGCTCAATCAGCTACCCCTATTTTTTATGAAAGGATTGATTACATGAAGAAAATACGAAGCTATACCAGTATCTGGTCTGTGGAAAAGGTACTGTATTCTATCAATGATTTTAGACTTCCGTTTCCCATAACCTTTACGCAAATGACATGGTTTGTCGTGTCACTCTTTGCAGTGATGATACTTGGCAACTTGCCCCCTCTTTCCATGATAGAGGGAGCATTTCTCAAATACTTTGGGATTCCTGTGGCTTTCACATGGTTTATGTCTACAAAAACTTTTGATGGTAAAAAGCCTTATGGATTTTTGAAGTCTGTCATTGCTTATGCACTGCGACCAAAGCTGACCTATGCAGGAAAAAAAGTAACGCTTGGCAGAAACCAGCCACAAGAAGCCATTACAGCAGTTAGGAGTGAATTTTATGGCATATCCAATTAAATACATTGAAAACAATCTCGTCTGGAATAAAGACGGGGAATGTTATGCTTACTATGAGCTTGTTCCTTACAATTACTCATTTCTAAGTCCAGAACAGAAAATACAAGTGCATGATTCTTTCAGACAGCTTATCGCACAAAATCGTGATGGCAAAATTCATGCTTTACAAATCAGTACAGAATCCAGCATACGTTCTGCACAAGAGCGTTCCAAAAATGAAGTCACTGGCAAGCTCAAAGCGGTTGCCTATGACAAAATCGACCAACAGACAGACGCTTTAATATCCATGATTGGCGAAAATCAAGTGAACTACCGTTTCTTTATCGGCTTTAAGTTGCTTCTCAACGATCAGGAGTTTTCTATGAAAAGTCTTACCGTTGAAGCAAAAAATGCTTTGTCTGATTTTGTCTATGATGTGAACCATAAGCTGATGGGCGATTTTGTTAGTATGAGTAATGATGAAATCCTGCGTTTTCAGAAGATGGAAAAGCTCTTAGAAAATAAAATCTCTCGTCGTTTCAAAATCCGCAGGTTAGATAAGGACGACTTCGGCTATCTGATTGAACACCTTTACGGACAGACAGGCACTGCCTATGAAGAGTATGAGTACCATCTATCAAAGAAAAAGCTGGATAATGAAACGCTGATTAAATACTATGACTTGATTAAGCCTACTCGCTGTTTGGTGGAAGAAAAACAGCGATATTTGAAAATCCAGCAGGAAGATGAAACCGTCTATGTAGCTTACTTTACCATTAACAGCATTGTCGGAGAACTGGACTTCCCGTCCTCTGAAATCTTCTACTACCAGCAACAGCAATTTACATTCCCGATTGATACGTCAATGAATGTGGAAATTGTAGCGAATCGTAAAGCCCTATCTACTGTCCGCAATAAAAAGAAAGAACTGAAAGACTTGGATAACCACGCTTGGCAAAGTGATAATGAAACCAGCTCCAATGTGGCGGAAGCTCTGGAAAGTGTGAATGAGCTGGAAACCAATTTAGACCAAAGCAAGGAATCTATGTACAAGCTGTCTTATGTGGTAAGGGTATCAGCAAATGATCTTGACGAACTCAAACGTCGTTGTAATGAAGTGAAAGATTTTTATGACGATTTAAGCGTAAAACTGGTACGACCATTTGGGGATATGCTCGGCTTACATGAAGAATTTTTACCTGCCAGCAAGCGTTATATGAATGATTATATTCAATACGTGACCTCTGATTTCCTCGCTGGTTTAGGTTTTGGTGCTACTCAAATGCTGGGGGAAAATGAGGGGATTTATGTTGGCTACAGCTTAGATACTGGACGCAATGTCTATCTGAAACCTGCTCTTGCCAGTCAAGGGGTTAAGGGTTCAGTAACCAATGCGTTAGCGTCGGCTTTTGTTGGTTCGCTGGGTGGTGGTAAATCCTTTGCGAATAACCTTATCGTCTATTATGCGGTGCTTTATGGGGCACAAGCAGTGATTGTAGACTCAAAAGCAGAACGTGGCAGATGGAAAGAAACCTTGCCAGAGATTTCCCATGAAATCAATATCGTCACTCTGACTTCTGATGAGAAAAACAAAGGCTTACTTGACCCTTATGTGATTATGAAAAATCCCAAAGATTCTGAATCACTGGCTATTGATATTCTGACATTCCTTACGGGGATTTCCTCTCGTGATGGGGAACGCTTCCCAATCCTTAGAAAAGCCATTCGTGCAGTAACCAATAGTGAAGTACGAGGGTTGATGAAAGTGATTGAGGAATTACGGGTTGAGAATACGCCACTAAGTACCAGTATAGCCGACCATATCGAAAGTTTTACAGACTATGACTTTGCACATTTATTATTCAGTAATGGTTATGTGGAGCAGTCTATCAGCTTAGAAAAACAACTGAACATTATACAGGTTGCGGACTTGGTACTTCCCGACAAGGAAACTTCCTTTGAGGAATATACCACTATGGAGCTTTTATCCGTTGCTATGCTGATTGTCATTAGTACCTTTGCTTTAGACTTTATCCATACAGACCGAAGCATTTTCAAGATTGTAGATTTAGACGAAGCATGGAGCTTTTTACAGGTAGCACAAGGAAAAACACTATCTATGAAGCTGGTTCGGGCTGGTCGTGCTATGAACGCTGGGGTATATTTCGTGACCCAAAATACAGACGACCTCTTAGATGAAAAACTGAAAAATAACCTCGGCTTAAAATTTGCATTTCGTTCCACTGACCTTAACGAGATTAAAAAGACCTTAGCCTTTTTTGGTGTAGACCCAGAGGACGAAAACAATCAGAAGCGATTGCGTGATTTGGAAAACGGGCAATGCCTTATCAGTGATTTATATGGTCGTGTCGGTGTGATACAGTTCCACCCTGTATTTGAAGAACTGCTCCATGCCTTTGATACCAGACCACCTGTGCGAAAAGAGGTGTAAATGTGAAACCATCAATAGTAAACAGAATAAAATCAAACTGGACGCTGAAACGTCTAGGTAAAGTGGCAATGACAGTGGCTTTCACACTTGTGATTGCCATTTTTCTTTTAGCCATGCTGGGAACGGTGGTTCAAGCTGCGGGCTTGGTAGATGATACGGTCAATGTGGCAAATGAATACAGCCGATACCCACTTGAAAACTATCAACTGGATTTTTATGTGGATAATAGCTGGGGCTGGCTTCCGTGGAACTGGTCGGACGGGATTGGAAAACAGGTCATGTATGGACTATATGCCATTACCAATTTTATTTGGACAATCAGTTTGTATGTTTCCAATGCGACAGGTTACTTAGTACAGGAAGCCTATTCCTTAGACTTCATTTCCGCTACAGCAGATTCCATTGGTAAGAATATGCAGACCTTAGCTGGTGTGAGTGCAAACGGATTTTCAACAGAGGGTTTCTATGTTGGATTCCTCTTACTCTTGATTTTGGTTCTTGGGGTTTATGTTGCCTATACGGGACTGATAAAGAGAGAAACCACAAAGGCAATTCATGCCATTATGAATTTTGTGCTGGTGTTTATCCTATCGGCTTCCTTTATTGCCTACGCTCCCGACTACATTAAAAAAATCAATGACTTTTCATCAGACATCAGTAATGCCAGTTTATCACTTGGCACGAAGATTGTCATGCCCCATTCCGATAGTCAAGGCAAGGACAGCGTGGACTTAATCAGAGATAGCCTGTTTTCCATACAGGTTCAGCAACCGTGGCTACTGCTTCAATACAACAGTTCAGACATTGAAAGTATCGGTATTGACCGTGTGGAAAGCCTGCTCTCCACCAGCCCAGATTCCAACAATGGCGAAGACAGAGAAAAAATTGTTGCGGAAGAAATTGAAGACAGAAGCAATACCAATCTAACCATTACAAAGACCATTAACCGTTTAGGTACAGTCTTCTTCCTATTTGTCTTCAATATTGGGATTTCCATATTTGTATTCCTATTAACAGGAATCATGATTTTCTCGCAGGTACTTTTTATCATCTATGCTATGTTTCTGCCTGTGAGCTTTATTTTAAGCATGATTCCATCATTTGATGGTATGTCAAAACGAGCCATAACAAAGCTCTTTAATACCATTTTGACACGAGCTGGAATCACATTGATTATTACGACAGCATTTAGTATTTCAACCATGCTCTATACCTTATCGGCTGGTTATCCGTTCTTTTTGATTGCTTTTCTACAGATTGTGACCTTTGCAGGAATCTACTTCAAGCTGGGCGATTTAATGAGTATGTTTTCTCTACAGAGTAACGATTCTCAAAGTGTGGGAAGTCGTGTGATGAGAAAACCTCGTATGCTTATGCACGCTCACATGCACCGTCTACAGCGGAAACTTGGACGTTCCATGACTACTCTAGGGGCTGGGTCTGCCATTGTTACAGGTAAAAAAGGACAGTCGGGTTCGGGGAGTTCTGCAAGGACACAAGCAGATCACTCCCGACCAGACGGAAAGGAAAAATCAACACTTGGAAAACGTATCGGTCAAACCATCGGTACAGTAGCTGATACCAAAGACAGAATGGTAGACACTGCTAGTGGTTTGAAAGAACAGGTTAAAGATTTGCCGACCAATGCAAGATATGCAGTATATCAAGGAAAATCCAAAGTAAAAGAGAATGTCCGTGATTTAACCAGTAGTATTTCTCAAACCAAAGCGGACAGAGCCAGTGGACGCAAGGAACAGCAGGAACAAAGGCGAAAAACCATTGCGAAGCGTCGCTCTGAAATGGAACAGGTCAAACAGAAAAAACAGCCTGCTTCTTCTGTTCATGAAAGACCGACTACAAGACAAGAACAATATCATGATGAACAGACCTCAAAACAGTCTAATATTCAGACTTCATATAAGGAATCTCAACAAGCCAAACAAGAGCGTCCAGCAGTTAAGTCCGATTTTTCAAGTCCAAAAGTGGAACGCCAAGGCAATACCGTCAAGAAAAAACCGTTCAAAAGCCAGCAACTTCAACCACTACAGCAGATAGAACTTCACAACGTCCAATCACAAAAGAACGTCCGTCTACTGTTCAAAGAGTACCACTACAAAATACAAGAAGTAGACCACCAATCAAAACCGCCACCATTAAGAAAGTCGGTAAGAAACCATGAAGTTGAAAACTTTAGTGATTGGTGGTTCTGGATTATTCTTGATGGTCTTCTCACTGCTTCTGTTTGTTGCCATTTTATTTTCAGATGAACAGGACAGCGGAATTTCCAATATTCATTATGGAGGTGTGAATGTTTCCGCAGAAGTGCTGGCTCATAAGCCTATGGTAGAAAAATATGCCAAAGAATATGGCGTTGAAGAATATGTCAACATACTTCTTGCGATTATACAGGTGGAATCGGGCGGTACTGCGGAAGATGTTATGCAGTCCTCGGAATCCCTCGGTCTTCCACCTAATTCATTGAGTACAGAAGAATCCATTAAGCAAGGTGTGAAGTATTTCAGTGAATTATTAGCCAGTAGCGAAAGGCTCAGTGTAGATTTAGAATCGGTTATCCAGTCCTACAATTATGGTGGTGGTTTCTTAGGGTATGTGGCTAATCGTGGAAATAAATATACCTTTGAACTGGCTCAAAGTTTCTCAAAAGAGTATTCAGGTGGCGAAAAAGTGTCTTACCCCAATCCCATAGCCATACCTATCAATGGGGGCTGGCGATACAACTATGGCAATATGTTTTATGTGCAACTGGTAACGCAGTATCTTGTCACAACAGAGTTTGATGATGATACGGTACAAGCCATCATGGACGAAGCACTGAAATATGAGGGCTGGCGATACGTTTACGGTGGAGCTTCCCCGACTACTTCTTTTGATTGTAGCGGACTGACACAATGGACGTATGGAAAAGCTGGAATTAACTTACCACGAACCGCACAACAGCAATATGATGTGACCCAGCATATCCCACTATCGGAAGCACAAGCTGGCGATTTGGTTTTCTTTCATTCTACCTATAACGCTGGCTCTTATATTACTCATGTTGGGATATACCTTGGCAATAACCGTATGTTTCATGCAGGCGACCCAATCGGTTATGCCGACTTAACAAGCCCCTACTGGCAACAGCATTTAGTGGGAGCAGGACGAATCAAACAATGAGAAAGGAAGATTTAATGATGAAATTTAGAAAAAATCAGAATAAAGAAAAACAGATACCAAAGGAAAAGAAACCTCGTGTCTATAAGGTCAATCCTCATAAAAAGGTTGTGATTGCCTTGTGGGTACTTTTAGGGCTTAGTTTCAGCTTTGCGATATTCAAGCACTTTACAGCTATAGATACTCATACTATTCACGAAACAACTATCATAGAAAAGGAATACGTTGATACTCATCATGTAGAAAATTTTGTAGAGAACTTTGCGAAAGTCTACTATTCATGGGAGCAATCCGATAAGTCCATTGATAATCGAATGGAAAGTCTAAAAGGCTATCTGACAGATGAACTTCAAGCTCTCAATGTTGATACAGTACGCAAAGATATTCCTGTATCGTCTTCTGTAAGAGGATTTCAGATATGGACGGTAGAGCCAACTGGCGACAATGAGTTTAATGTAACCTACAGTGTAGACCAGCTCATTACAGAGGGAGAAAATACAAAGACCGTCCACTCTGCTTATATAGTGAGTGTCTATGTAGATGGTTCTGGAAATATGGTACTGGTTAAGAATCCGACCATTACCAACATACCTAAGAAATCAAGTTATAAACCAAAAGCCATTGAAAGTGAGGGGACGGTTGATTCCATTACAACCAATGAAATCAATGAGTTTTTAACGACGTTCTTCAAGCTCTATCCTACAGCGACAGCCAGTGAACTTTCCTACTATGTGAATGACGGGATATTAAAACCAATCGGAAAAGAGTACATCTTTCAAGAACTGGTAAATCCTATTCACAATCGTAAGGATAATCAAGTCACGGTATCGCTGACAGTGGAGTATATCGACCAGCAGACCAAAGCAACGCAGGTATCTCAATTTGATTTGGTACTTGAAAAGAACGGGAGTAATTGGAAGATTATAGAATAACAAATATTGGTACATTATTACAGCTATTTTGTAATCACGTACTCTCTTTGATAAAAAATTGGAGATTCCTTGACAAATATGCTCTTACGTGCTATTATTTAAGTATCTATTTAAAAGGAGTTAATAAATATGCGGCAAGGTATTCTTAAATAAACTGTCAATTTGATAGCGGGAACAAATAATTAGATGTCCTTTTTTAGGAGGGCTTAGTTTTTTGTACCCAGTTTAAGAATACCTTTATCATGTGATTCTAAAGTATCCAGAGAATATCTGTATGCTTTGTATACCTATGGTTATGCATAAAAATCCCAGTGATAAAAGTATTTATCACTGGGATTTTTATGCCCTTTTGGGTTTTTGAATGGAGGAAAATCACATGAAAATTATTAATATTGGAGTTTTAGCTCATGTTGATGCAGGAAAAACTACCTTAACAGAAAGCTTATTATATAACAGTGGAGCGATTACAGAATTAGGAAGCGTGGACAAAGGTACAACGAGGACGGATAATACGCTTTTAGAACGTCAGAGAGGAATTACAATTCAGACAGGAATAACCTCTTTTCAGTGGGAAAATACGAAGGTGAACATCATAGACACGCCAGGACATATGGATTTCTTAGCAGAAGTATATCGTTCATTATCAGTTTTAGATGGGGCAATTCTACTGATTTCTGCAAAAGATGGCGTACAAGCACAAACTCGTATATTATTTCATGCACTTAGGAAAATGGGGATTCCCACAATCTTTTTTATCAATAAGATTGACCAAAATGGAATTGATTTATCAACGGTTTATCAGGATATTAAAGAGAAACTTTCTGCCGAAATTGTAATCAAACAGAAGGTAGAACTGTATCCTAATTATGTGTGTGACGAACTTTACCGAATCTGAACAATGGGATACGGTAATAGAGGGAAACGATGACCTTTTAGAGAAATATATGTCCGGTAAATCATTAGAAGCATTGGAACTCGAACAAGAGGAAAGCATAAGATTTCAGAATTGTTCTCTGTTCCCTGTTTATCACGGAAGTGCAAAAAACAATATAGGGATTGATAACCTTATAGAAGTTATTACTAATAAATTTTATTCATCAACACATCGAGGTCCGTCTGAACTTTGCGGAAATGTTTTCAAAATTGAATATACAAAAAAAAGACAACGTCTTGCATATATACGCCTTTATAGTGGAGTACTACATTTACGAGATTCGGTTAGAGTATCAGAAAAAGAAAAAATAAAAGTTACAGAAATGTATACTTCAATAAATGGTGAATTATGTAAGATTGATAGAGCTTATTCTGGAGAAATTGTTATTTTGCAAAATGAGTTTTTGAAGTTAAATAGTGTTCTTGGAGATACAAAACTATTGCCACAGAGAAAAAAGATTGAAAATCCGCACCCTCTACTACAAACAACTGTTGAACCGAGTAAACCTGAACAGAGAGAAATGTTGCTTGATGCCCTTTTGGAAATCTCAGATAGTGATCCGCTTCTACGATATTACGTGGATTCTACGACACATGAAATTATACTTTCTTTCTTAGGGAAAGTACAAATGGAAGTGATTAGTGCACTGTTGCAAGAAAAGTATCATGTGGAGATAGAACTAAAAGAGCCTACAGTCATTTATATGGAGAGACCGTTAAAAAATGCAGAATATACCATTCACATCGAAGTGCCGCCAAATCCTTTCTGGGCTTCCATTGGTTTATCTGTATCACCGCTTCCGTTGGGAAGTGGAATGCAGTATGAGAGCTCGGTTTCTCTTGGATACTTAAATCAATCATTTCAAAATGCAGTTATGGAAGGGATACGCTATGGTTGCGAACAAGGATTATATGGTTGGAATGTGACGGATTGTAAAATCTGTTTTAAGTACGGTTTATACTATAGCCCTGTTAGTACTCCAGCAGATTTTCGGATGCTTACTCCTATTGTACTGGAGCAAGCCTTTAGAAAAGCTGGAACAGAATTGTTAGAGCCATATCTTAGTTTTAAAGTTTATGCACCACAGGAATATCTTTCACGGGCATATAACGATGCTCCCAAATATTGTGCAAATATCGTAAATACTCAACTGAAAAATAATGAGGTCATTATTATTGGAGAAATTCCTGCTCGATGTATTCAAGATTATCGCAATGATTTAACTTTTTTTACAAATGGGCTTAGTGTTTGTTTAGCAGAGCTAAAAGGATATCAGGTTACCACTGGCGAACCTGTTTGCCAGACCCGTCGTCTAAATAGTCGGATAGATAAAGTAAGATATATGTTCAATAAAATAACTTAGTGCGTTTTATGTTGTTATATAAATATGGTTTCTTATTAAATAAGATGAAATATTCTTTAATATAGATTTGAATTAAAGTGGAAAGGAGGAGATTGTTATTATAAACTACAAGTGGATATTGTGTCCTATTTGTGGAAATAAAACAAGACTACGAATACGAGTGGATACTATACTTAAAAATTTCCCTTTATACTGCCCCAAATGTAAGAACGAAACTTTAATTAATGTTCAAAAAATGAATATAATAACAATCAAAGAGCCAGACGCCAAGACGCAGAGCCGATAATTTGAGAAATGAAACTCTCATCTTATCGGCTCTTTTTGTTTATCTGAATTTTACTGACTAGCCTTCAATATTTCTTGCTTCATTGATACCTTTTGCTAGTGCTTCCATTAAGGATAGTTCTTTGTCTGTAAAGCTATCCATGTATTTTTCTACCTGTAACCTTCGAGTGCTTTTAATCAAATTATCTGTAGGTAAGAAAAATTCATCAACGGAAACATGAAGTAACGATACAAGGTCATAAAGAACTTGTATGCTGGGGTGTTGCCCTTTATTTTCAATATTAGTTAAGTACCGTGGGTCAATTTCAATCAATGCTCCCACTTGTTCACGAGTTAAACCTCGTTTCAATCGAGCTTCTTTAATGGCTAAACCAAAGGCTCTAAAATCATATTTATCTTCTTTTTTACGCATAGTAGACCACCTCTATACATTTTATTGTTCCTACTGAATTAAAAACAGGTATAGAAAAACGTGTTATATGGTTTATAGGTTTATATTTAATAAAAAGCACTACTAAACGCCAATAAAAAAAACCGTTATATGGTAGTGCTATTTACGCTGTTAAAATATTGTATATTACTTCCAAATTGCGGTTTGTTGGAGGTCAACGTCGCCATGAAGTACATCATATACAATAAATTTCCTTACATTGGGTTCTTGTCAAAAAAAGTCGTCTATCTGCAATAGATAAGTACGTCCACCAATGTGGTTTTATAAATCATATAGATAGAATAACAGAAGCATGTAAACAGAGAAATAAATCTGTTTATATGCTTTTTTGGCTATTCAGAACTTTTTTACAAAGTTTATTTATCAGTAATGCAACAAATCCCCCTTTCACATTGGGACTAAGAGTGAAAGGAGATAAACGAGCAAGGCTCACTTCCTTTCCTAGACAGAAAGGGGGTGAGAAACATGAAACCATCTTCTTTTCAGACCACAATAGAAAATCAGTTTGACTATATCTGTAAACGTGCTATGGAAGACGAGCGAAAGAATTATATGCTTTATCTTTCAAGGATTGCAAAGCGTGAGGTGTCCTTTTCGGATGTTGGCGATTATCTTGTTAGCCAGTTTGCGACAACAGATAACTATTCAACTGACTTTCAGATTTTTACACTCAATGGGTTATCAGTAGGCGTTGAAAATGATTTGTTGAGTGAAGCATTACGTGAGTTGCCAGACAAGAAACGTGAAATTCTACTGCTGTTTTACTTTATGGACATGAGCGATTCAGAAATTGCAGACCTGTTGAAATTGAACCGTTCTACTGTCTATCGGCATAGAACCAGTGGACTAGCCTTAATTAAAAAGTTTATGGAGGAATTTGAAGAATGAAAACACAATATCCTATGATTCCCTTTCCTCTCATTGTAAAGGCAACAGATGGCGATACCGAAGCGATTAACCAGATTCTACATCATTACAGAGGGTACATAACGAAGCGTTCCCTACGACTTATGAAAGATGAATATGGCAATCAAAGTATGGTCGTTGATGAAGTCTTACGTGGAAGAATGGAAACCAGACTGATTACAAAGATTTTGTCATTTGAAATTAAGTAATATCCTCTCTCCTTTCGTGGAAGCGTGCTAAACCATTCCACGCTTCCCGAACAGGGAGGTTTGTTATTCCACCAAAGCATATTGAGCTTTCAATGTGTTTTGATAGGCTAACGAGCCATTGTTCTTTGAAAACTGAATAAAAGTAATCGAATACGTTTCGATAAGAAAAGAGCCAACGGAACTAACCGCCATGACCTATCTTATAAAGATAGCGAGCGATTCATGTTAGTGATCCGAGAAGCAATCTTTAGCAGGATTGCCTGCAACGACATTCTTATCGTGATAATGATACTCCCATACAGTCAATAGTCCGAGCGTGATAAAACCGTCGCAGGCAATGAGTATGGCTACATGAGAACCATGCAGGGGTGGAACTCCCGTGAGCTTTGCTAAAGCTGTTCGATTGCTGGTAAAACAACTTTTATGAAATCCAAATAAGTGATTTGGAAAGGAGGATTTTATGAAGCAGACTGACATTCCTATTTGGGAACGTTATACCCTAACCATTGAAGAAGCGTCAAAATATTTTCGTATTGGCGAAAACAAGCTACGACGCTTGGCAGAGGAAAATAAAAATGCAAATTGGCTGATTATGAATGGCAATCGTATTCAGATTAAACGAAAACAATTTGAAAAAATTATAGATACATTGGACGCAATCTAGCGTCGCCAAAGGGTCTTGTATATGATAAAATAGTATTAAGTCGTATCAAGGCTCTTTCCATAAAGGAAAGGAGCAAATGCCATGTCAGAAAAAAGACGTGACAATAAAGGTCGAATCTTAAAGACTGGAGAGAGCCAACGAAAAGACGGAAGATACTTATACAAATATATAGATTCATTTGGAGAACCGCAATTTGTTTACTCGTGGAAACTTGTGGCTACAGACCGAGTACCAGCAGGAAAGCGTGATTGTATCTCACTTAGAGAGAAAATCGCAGAGTTACAGAAAGACATTCATGATGGTATTGATGTTGTAGGAAAGAAAATGACACTCTGCCAGCTTTACGCAAAACAGAACGCTCAAAGACCAAAGGTTAGAAAAAACACTGAAACTGGACGCAAATATCTTATGGATATTTTGAAGAAAGACAAGTTAGGTGTAAGAAGTATTGACAGTATTAAGCCATCAGACGCTAAAGAATGGGCTATTAGAATGAGTGAAAATGGTTATGCTTATCAAACCATCAATAACTACAAACGTTCTTTAAAGGCTTCATTCTATATTGCTATACAAGATGATTGTGTTCGGAAGAATCCATTTGACTTTCAACTGAAAGCAGTTCTTGATGATGATACTGTCCCTAAGACCGTACTAACAGAAGAACAGGAAGAAAAACTGTTAGCCTTTGCAAAAGCTGATAAAACCTACAGCAAAAATTATGATGAAATTCTGATACTCTTAAAAACAGGTCTTCGTATTTCAGAGTTTGGTGGTTTGACACTTCCAGATTTAGATTTTGAGAATCGTCTTGTCAATATAGACCATCAGCTATTGAGAGATACTGAAATTGGGTACTACATTGAAACACCAAAGACCAAAAGTGGCGAACGTCAAGTTCCTATGGTTGAAGAAGCCTATCAAGCATTTAAGCGAGTGTTAGCGAATCGAAAGAATGATAAGCGTGTTGAGATTGATGGATATAGTGATTTCCTCTTTCTTAATAGAAAGAACTATCCAAAAGTGGCAAGTGATTACAACGGCATGATGAAAGGTCTTGTTAAGAAATACAATAAGTATAACGAGGATAAATTGCCACACATCACTCCACATAGTTTGCGACATACATTCTGTACCAACTATGCAAATGCAGGAATGAATCCAAAGGCATTACAGTACATTATGGGACATGCTAATATAGCCATGACGCTGAACTATTACGCACATGCAACATTCGATTCTGCAATGGCAGAAATGAAACGCTTGAATAAAGAGAAGCAACAGGAGCGTCTTGTTGCTTAGTAGTACAAATGAATTTACTACTTATTTACCACTTCTGACAGCTAAGACATGAGGAAATATGCAAAGAAACGTGAAGTATCTTCCTACAGTAAAAATACTCGAAAGCACATAGAATAAGGCTTTACGAGCATTTAAGAAAATATAAAAAGATAATTAGAAATTTATACTTTGTTTAAAATTAAAAATATAATCTTTCGACTTGAATTTGATTCTGTATTCACGCCCTCAATAGACGGTAAAATAAGAAAATTGTTTATATATTGTTTCTGTAGTGTTATTATACGAAATAAAAGATTTTAGGAAAAGTCGTTATAGCATGCTATACCTATTCATTGTGGTATAATTGCAAGAGGTTTAATCCGATAATTTATAAAGATAGAAAGACATTCATGAGAGATTTATTATCTAAAAAAAGTCATAGGCAATTAGAATTATTATTTGAACATAAACGATGGTTTCATCGTTCTGAACTAGCAGAGTTATTAAATTGTACAGAACGTGCAGTCAAAGATGATCTATCCCATGTTAAATCTTCTTTTCCTGACTTGATTTTTCATTCTTCTACTAATGGTATACGCATTATTAATACCGATGATAGTGATATTGAAATGGTTTACCATCATTTCTTTAAGCATTCAACCCATTTTTCGATTTTAGAATTTATCTTCTTTAATGAAGGGTGTCAAGCTGAGAGTATTTGTAAAGAATTTTATATCAGTTCATCTTCGCTCTATCGTATTATTAGCCAAATCAATAAAGTGATTAAAAAGCAATTTCAATTTGAAATCAGTCTGACCCCTGTTCAAATCATTGGAAATGAGAGAGACATTCGTTACTTTTTTGCACAATATTTTTCAGAAAAATATTATTTCCTAGAATGGCCATTTGAAAATTTTTCATCAGAGCCCCTATCTTAATTGTTAGAATTGGTTTATAAGGAAACAAGCTTTCCAATGAATTTGTCAACGCATAGAATGCTAAAGCTGCTCCTGGTTATTAATCTATATCGAATAAAGTTTGGTCATCTTATGGAAATAGAGAAAGATTCTTTTAACGACCAAAGTTTGGATTTTTTAATGCAGGCAGAAGGAATAGAAGGTGTTGCTCAGAGTTTTGAATCAGAATTTTGAATCAGAATACAATATCTCTTTAGATGAAGAAGTTGTTTGCCAATTATTTGTGTCTTACTTTCACAAAATGTTTTTCATAGATGAAAGTCTCTTTATGAAATGCGTAAAAAAGGATAGCTATGTTGAAAAATCTTACCATCTATTGAGTGATTTTATCGATCAGATTTTAGTCAAGTATCAGATTGAGATTGAGAATAAGGATAATCTGATTTGGCATCTGCATAATACCGCACATCTGTATCGTCAAGAATTGTCCACTGAGTTTATTTTATTTGATCAAAAAGGGAATACAATCAGGAATTTTCAAAATATTTTTCCTAAATTTGTTTCAGATGTAAAAAAAGAGCTTTCTCATTATTTAGAGACTCTTGAGGTTTGTTCTAGTTCAATGATGGTAAATCATCTATCTTATACCTTCATAACTCATACCAAACATTTGGTGCTTAATCTACTACAAAATCAGCCAAAGCTGAAGGTTCTGGTTATGAGTAATTTTGATCAGTATCATGCAAAATCCGTTGCAGAGACACTTTCTTATTATTGCAGCAACAATTTTGAACTTGAAGTTTGGACTGAATTAGAATTATCAAAGGAATCTTTAGAAGAATCGCCTTATGATATCATCATTTCTAATTTTATTATTCCTCCGATTGAGAATAAGAGACTCATCTATTCAAATAATATAAACACGGTCTCACTCATATCTTTGTTAAATGCCATGATGTTTATTCGATTAGACTAGTGATTGAAAGAAGACTCCATCCATGTCTATGGTAGATTTCCTATAGATAGGTGGAGTCTTTTTGAATGATAAAAAAGCTTCATATGATTTATCATGAGAATTGAAAAATACTCATTAAATAGAATCATATGAAACAGTTCATTTTTATCATTAGCAGAGTTACTAGTTCCATTCATTTTGGGATTTGTTTTAAATAGTATATATACGGAACCAAGTATCAGAAGTTGAAAAGAAAGATCTTTTAATCCTTTATCAAAAAATTTGAAACGAGATGTGTCACAGATTGAATCGCAACCCTTGCCGATCATTGGTTGGATATGCGAACATGGATTAGGATACTATCTGGATCACTAGATTCTAACTCTCTTGAGTTTAGCCATGTGATTGGTGCCTCAACTTCACGTGTATGCTGGTCAATGATGAGGAGTTGCTCTTTACTTGTAATCTCAATGAGATAGTAGGCTAGGCCTGGCAAGCCTTGCTGACGTTTGATTAGACCTTTTCCGAACCATTCATCCATTGCCAAGTGACGAATTGATTTTTTGTAGTAAGATATGACATTGTGTTTTCCTTTTTATTTCTTAAAGCTGAGGACTGTTTTTCCACGTGAGCGACCATTAGCGACCTTGTCTAATGCACTATTTACCTCTTCAAATGGGTAAACTGTATCGATAGATGGTTTGATTTCTAATTTACTAAAGAGGTTAGCTACCTCTTGTAATTGAGCGCCATTGCTTTCTACAAATATAAAATGGTAGTGAACACCATATTTTTCCGCCATTTTATCAAATTTGCGACCTGCTAAGCCAAGAATCATCTGTTTCCATTTTGGTAGATTCATGCGTTTAGCAAAGGCACCATTTGGCATGGCACGAAGTGAAACAAGATGACCTCCTTTTTTCATGATAGACATTTGTTTTTCAGTTTCAGCTCCACCGAGAGTATCGAGGACATAATCAACCTGACTAACAGTTTTTGTATAATCCTCTGTTTTGTAATCGATAAATCTATCTGCTCCTAGGTTCAATACACGCTCAGCACTATCTCCAGAACCGTTGGTGATGACCTTCAAACCTTTGGCCTTGGCAATCGGAATGGCCATGCTACCGACACCTCCAGTACCACCAGAAATAAAGATAGTTTTCCCAGCTTGAGCGCCCATGAGGTCTAGAGCCTGCATAATGGTCAAGGCAGTAAGCGGAACAGCAGCAGCTTCCTCGTCTGATAGATAGTCTGGAACCTTGGCTAAGGCTTGGCTATCGACAGCTAGGTATTCTGCAAAGGCGCCGATATGATCAAGTGGCAGACGGCCAAAGACACGGTCTCCTATCTGAAAGTTGTCAACTTGCTTGCCAATGCTTTCAACGATTCCAACCACTTCGTTACCTGCAGTTTGTGGGAGTTTATAAGGGACAATCATCTTGACTTCTCCTCGGGAAATCATGTTATCGAGAGGATTAACACCAGCAGCGGTGACTTTGACCAAGACTTGTTTGTCTGTAATACTTGGTTTAGAGATTTCTGTGATGTTCAGTGTGATATTATTTTTGTTATAAGTAGTATGTTGTGCGGCTTTCATATGTTATCTCTTTTCTTTTTTAATACGACTGTTCATACTTGTATCTAATACAAGTATATGTTGTTTTTAGTAAAAACTGATTTGCTTACAAATCAGTTTCGGACTTGTTTGGCTTGTTTATATAGATTGTCAATGACATCTTCTAAAGTTTGATTTGCTAATTCCTTCTCTAGTTGAGATTCGGCACTAGCGAAAAGCGGTGAAACTGCTCCTTGGATATGTTTTCCAACGGGACAATCGGGATTACTATTTTGATGAACAGGGAATAAACTAATGTGATTGATTTCTTGAGTAGCATAGTAGATCTCAAGTAAAGTCATTTTCTTTGGAGACTTACTGAGTTGATAGCCTGTTTTTCCTTGATGGGAATGAATCAAATCTGCATTTTTCAATAAGGCAATCACCTTTCGAATGTAACTAGCGTTAGTCCCAACACTAATAGCTAGTGCTTGAGAACTTAAGGTTTCCTTGCTTTCACTAATCATTGTTAAGATATGCAAAGCAACTGAGAATTTTGTATCCATCTGAACTCCTTTTTATAAACCTGTATCAGATACAAGAACAAGTATATCAAAAATAAAAAGAAAAGCAGGACTTTTGTTTTAAAT
>OGTC01000266.1_pt1 | contig 22023 bp, 21 predicted proteins | sample 1574531 | NCBI WGS metagenome assembly OGTC01 (sample SAMN03295859, study PRJEB24534) | human gut metagenome | isolation source: fecal sample 2 from infant 9 | host: Homo sapiens | place: USA: Pittsburgh, PA | collected 2014-07 | reverse complement strand
AGCAATCTTCACTGCCTTTATCTTCTGGTTGCTTGGTAAGAAAGGTATGAACTCAACTAAAGCAATCGGTATCATCATTGCTCTTGCTGTTGGACTTTCATTCATCGGTAAATTCTTACTTGGAATGGGCGCATAATTTATGAGTAAATCATTGATTTTAGTGAGCCATGGACGTTTCTGTGAAGAACTTAAAGGTAGCACAGAAATGATTATGGGTCCACAAGACAACATTCATGCGGTAGCTCTTCTTCCAGAAGATGGACCAGAAGATTTCACTGCGAAATTTGAAGCTGCTGTCGAAGGTTTGGATGATTTCCTAGTCTTTGCTGACCTCCTTGGTGGAACACCATGTAACGTGGTGAGCCGTCTGATTATGGAAGGTCGTGACATCGAACTCTATGCAGGAATGAATCTTCCAATGGTTATTGAATTTATCAATGCAAGCCTTACTGGCGCTGATGCAGATTATAAAAATCGTGCTTCAGAGAGCATTGTCAAAGTTAATGATTTATTGGCTGGCTTCGATGACGATGAAGATGAATAATACTCTTCAAAAATCAAATTCAAACCACGTCAGCTTCGCCTTGCCGTACTTGAGTACAGCCTTCGGCTAGCTTCCTAGTTTGCTCTTTGATTTTCATTGAGTATACGATGTGACAACGTGAAAACCGTTAGAGCATTTTATATAGAATATACATGGGAATGGGGCTTACTCCCATTCCCATATTTTAAATAAAAAATAATATAATAATAGATTAGAGGGACTCAATGCTAGATTATACAAAAGAAGAATTGCTTGAGTTGGGGGCAGAAATCACAACACGCGAAATCTACCAACAACCAGACGTTTGGAAAGAAGCTTTTGAAGCTTATCAAGCACGACGTGATGAAATTGCAGCTTTCTTGCAAGGAATTGCAGATAAGCATGACTATATCAAAGTAATCCTAACTGGTGCTGGAACTTCTGCCTATGTAGGTGACACCTTAGTTCCATACTTCAAGGAAGTCTATGACGAACGTAAATGGAATTTCAATGCTATTGCGACAACTGATATCGTAGCAAACCCACAAACTTATTTGAAAAAAGATGTGGCGACTGTTTTGGTATCATTCGCGCGTAGCGGAAACTCACCTGAGAGTGTGGCAACAGTTGACTTGGCCAAGGCTTTGGTTGATGAACTTTATCAAGTAACCATCACATGTGCGGCTGAAGGGAAATTGGCTCTCCAAGCGCATGGTGATGACCGCAACCTCTTGTTGCTACAACCAGCTGCGTCTAATGATGCTGGCTTTGCTATGACTTCAAGCTTCACTTCAATGATGTTGACAGCACTTTTGGTATTTGATCCAACAGAATTTGCAGTTAAAGCTGAACGTTTTGAAGTGCTATCTAGTTTAGCTCGTAAAGTCCTTGATAATGTAGCAGATGTCAAAGAGTTGGTAGACCTAGACTTTAACCGAGTGATTTACCTAGGTGCAGGCCCATTCTTCGGACTTGCTCACGAAGCCCAGCTTAAAATTTTGGAATTGACTGCTGGTCAGGTTGCGACTATGTATGAAAGCCCAGTTGGCTTCCGTCACGGTCCAAAATCTCTGATCAACGAAGATACTGTCGTTTTGGTATTTGGTACTACAACAGACTATACTCGTAAGTACGACTTGGACTTAGTTCGTGAAGTTGCAGGTGACAAAATTGCTCGTCGTGTTGTTCTCTTGAGTGACCAAGCCTTTGGACTTGAAAATGTTAAGGAAGTAGCACTTGGATGCGGTGGGGTTTTAAATGATGTTTACCGTGTCTTCCCTTACATCGTTTATGGTCAGTTATTTGCTCTCTTGACTTCACTTAAAGTTGGTAACAGACCAGATACACCATCACCTACAGGTACAGTTAACCGTGTTGTTCAAGGTGTCATTATTCACGAATTTGAAAAATAAGGAAGAATCTATGAGTAAATTAACATTAAGCCCAAATAAACGTGCATGTTTGGAAAAACTCTCTGATGAGAATGGTATCATCTCAGCTCTTGCTTTTGACCAACGTGGTGCTTTGAAACGCCTTATGGCTCAATACCAAACAGAAGAGCCAACAGTAGCTCAAATGGAAGAACTTAAAGTCTTGGTAGCAGATGAATTGACAAAATACGCTTCATCTATGCTTCTTGACCCTGAATATGGTCTTCCAGCAACAAAAGCTCTTGCTCCAAATGCAGGTCTTCTCCTCGCTTATGAAAAAACTGGATACGATACAACAAGCACAAAACGCTTGCCAGACTGCTTGGATGTTTGGTCTGCAAAACGTATCAAGGAACAAGGTGCAGATGCTGTTAAGTTCTTGCTTTACTATGACGTAGATAGCTCTGACGAACTCAACCAACAAAAACAAGCCTACATTGAACGTATCGGTTCTGAGTGTGTGGCAGAAGACATTCCATTCTTCCTTGAAATCCTTGCCTACGACGAAAAGATTGCTGACGCAGGTTCTGCTGAATACGCTAAAGTGAAACCACACAAGGTTATCGGTGCGATGAAAGTCTTCTCAGATCCACGTTTCAACATCGATGTCTTGAAAGTAGAAGTTCCAGTTAACGTGAAATACGTTGAAGGCTTTGGTGATGGAGAAATCGTTCATACACGTGAAGAAGCAGCTGCTTTCTTCAAAGCTCAAGACGAAGCTACTAACCTTCCTTACATCTACTTGAGTGCAGGCGTATCCGCTAAACTCTTCCAAGAAACTCTTGTCTTTGCTCATGAATCAGGCGCAAACTTCAATGGTGTTCTTTGTGGACGTGCAACATGGGCAGGATCAGTTGAAGCTTACATCAAAGATGGTGAAGCAGCAGCTCGCGAATGGCTTCGTACAACTGGATTTGAAAACATTGATGAACTTAATAAGGTTCTTCAAACAACAGCTACTTCATGGACTGAACGTGTAGAAGCATAGGATAGAAATAGAAGGAATATTTTTGTTAAGAAAATATTTATGGTTTCTTGACAAAGGTATCTGTAAATCATACAATAAAACCATAGAACGTGAATGCGCTTTCTATGGTTTGTTTGCTTAATTGAAATAGAAAAAGGAGAGAAGAATGAAAGCATACACAGAACGTGTATTTGGGAAAGTTGATGGCAAGGATATCCTCGCTTACCGTTTTGAGACGGAGGCAGGATACCAACTGGAAATCATGACTTATGGAGCAACAATTCTACGCTATGTAACTCCAGATAAGGCTGGCAATTTTGCCAATGTTATCCTAGGTTTTGACGATTTTGAAAGCTATGTGGGAAATAGCCCTAAACATGGAGCAAGTGTAGGTCCAGTAGCAGGTCGTATCGCAGGTGCGACATTTGAACTCAATGGGAAAACCTATGAACTTGAAGTCAACAACGCTAGCAACTGTAACCACAGTGGCTCAACTGGTTGGGATTCTAGCTTGTTTGAGCTAGTCGAAGTGAATGATCATGGTTTGACTCTTTACACAGAAAGAGCAGGCGGGACTGGAGGTTTTCCTGGAAATCTTAAGATCTGGATTAGCTACAACTTGGAAGAAAGTGGTGCCTACGAAGTTAGTTACAAGGTAACGACAGATCAGGATACCTTGGTCAATCCAACTAACCATAGCTACTTTAACTTGTCAGGTGATTTCACTCAGACAATTGACCGCCATGTCTTCCAATTAAACACAGAAGGTATCTATCCAATCGCTCCTGATGGTGTCCCAGCTAAAACTCCAGATGCTAATCGTGATGTGGTCAAACATATCTATAATGGTGCCTTGTTGAAGGATATCTTTGCAGAAGAAGATGAGCAAATCCAACTCGTATCTGGTTTGGACCATCCATTTGCGCTTCCTGCAGGACATGACAATGCTGGATTCCTCTATGACCAAAGTTCAGGTCGCTTCTTGCTCTTCAAGACAGAGGCTCCTTGCTTTGTGGTCTACACAGCAAACTTTGTGGATGAGAGTGTCATTATCGCTGGTCAGCCAATGATTCAGCACAATGGAATTGCTCTTGAGGCGCAAGCTTTGCCAGATGCTATTCATAGCGACCTTAAAGATCAAGTCATCCTCAAAGCAGGTGAAACATTCACCAGCAAAACACGTTATGAGCTTGTCGTGAAATAATGATTATTCTTTGAGTAAACCTAGACTTTAATCGTTAGTTATTTACTAGCTGTTAGAGTTTAGGTTTTTTGATTCTTGAAAAATAAGGAAATAATCTAAAGTTTAGAAGATAATTCTATATATCAAATATTTTTACTGAATAAAGAGGATTGACTTATATTGATAGTTCAATGCTGAAATAATATCTAATAGATTTATTTATATGATAGCTCTTTTGCTAAAAATAAGGTATAATTATAATGGAATAAATCTAGGCTTTTGACTAAAAAATACTAGATTTTTATAAAGATTTTTGGGAAAAAACTCTCTATAGAGACTCGTGTTCTTGGTCGAAGTTATAAGGGGAAGATTAGCAATGGTATCAGTATCTGGAAAATTCTGTATATTTTCACATAAAAATAAACAACATCAGCGCTTTTTTCAACTTTTACCTGATGGTCAAATCAAGGATATTGGTGGAACCGGTCATGATAATGAGCGGTTTTGGCATATGCAGGAGAATAAGCTTCAACTATTTTCTAGCTCGAAAGAGTTGACGGCGGTTTTTGACTGTTGTTATGAGGAAGTAGGCTATTCCTATTGGGAAGGTCTGCATCAGGGAACGATTCCTCTGGAAATTCGTATCTATGATTCGCGTTCAGATCTGTTTGATTACCTAACGAAATTTACCAGTCGCTATTTGATTGACTATGGGGCCTTAACAGTGGGCAATCATACTTATGGTATTCCTCAATTAGTTGATTATGACCATGGAGGCCAGGTCATTATTGGTGATTATTGTTCTATTGGACAAAATGTTCAATTTGTAACAGCAAATCATGATGTGGAATTGATTACTACTTATCCATTTAAGAGTTTGGAGTTGTTTTACACAGACAAGCCCCTGGATATGACGGATGACCACATATTGAAGATTCCTACTCGTGTTGGGAATGATGTTTGGATTGGAAACAATGTTCAGATTATGGCAGGGGTAGCTATTGGAGATGGAGCGGTGATAGCAACAGGTGCTGTAGTAACCAAGGATGTGGAACCCTATGCTATTGTTGGAGGAAATCCTGCTAAGCTTATTCGTTACCGCATAGCAGATTCTACTGCCCGTAAGCAAATGCAAGAAATTGCCTGGTGGAACTGGTCAGAGGAATTGATTGCTGAGAGGCTGGATAAAATCATGAGTAAAGATATTTCAGCTTTCATCAAAGGATTTCTTCCACAAACTAGAGAAAGCTAGTAGTGAGTTGGAATCTACTGGAGAGTCGTTTCCCTAACTTAAGAAAAGTACAAAGAGAAATATAAAAATGACAGAAAAAATTAGTGTAATTGTACCCGTATATAACGTTGAAAAATACCTTAGACAGTGTTTGGATAGCATTCTTAGTCAAACCTATCAAAATTTAGAGATACTGATCATCAATGATGGCTCAACTGATGGAAGTGATGCGATTTGTCGAGAGTATCTTAAAAAAGATGAACGAATTTCCTATCATATTAAGGAAAATTCTGGAATTTCTGACACAAGAAATGTTGGACTACAACTGACATCTGGCGAATATGTGACCTTTGTTGATTCAGATGATTGGATAGAGAAAAACTATGTAGAAGAATTGTATAACAAGTTAATAACTTATAACGCAGATATAGCGATAGCTAATTATTATCTCTATAATGATGCAGAGAGTCTCTTTTATTTCTTTATGGGAGAGCAGGATTATTATGAGCGCCTCTATACCCCTGTGCAGCTAATTGATGGACTTTATGAGAAAAAATTTAATAAGAGTCTTGCACTTATATCTGCTTGGGGAAAACTTTACAAACGTTCCTTGTTTGATGAGTTACTATTTCCAAAGGGACGAATAGGGGAAGATGGTTTCTTTAATTTGAAGGCTTTTTTGATCTGTGAGAGAGTGGTCTATCTAAATAAGGGTTTATATGCTTATCGGGAACGCTCTGGAAGCCTCTCTCGTACTTGGACGGATGACTGGATGTCTGCCTTGGTTTATGCGATGGAGGAACGATTGGCGCTTTTAGCTAGTCGAGGTTATCCTCTTGAAAAACATATTAATGTTTATCGAACGATGCTAAAATCATGTCTGAAGAATGGTAGGCTTCATGGTTTAGAGAGTAGTGAGACTTATCGTCAAATTAAAGAGAAAAATCATGTATTAAGTTATGTGCCAAAATCGCAAACTGAACCGCAACATGCCATTGTACTTGCAGCTAATTATCCTTATGTGGACCAAGTGCTAGCAACTATTAAATCAGTTCTCTATCATCATAGAAATATTTGTTTCTATCTGATTAACGGTGATTTTCCGCAGGAGTGGTTTACGGGGATCAATCGGCATTTACAGCGCCTGGATAGTGAAATTATTAACTGTCGAGTAAGTATGGAGCAGATTCAACAGTATAAGACAGATATTTCCTATACCGTTTTCCTTCGCTATTTTGTCCCTGATTTTGTCAAGGAGGACCGTGTCATATATATGGACTGTGATATGGTGGTGACAGGACCTCTAGATGAGCTCTTTTCACTTGACTTAGAAGGTCATCCTATCGCAGCAGTTAGAGACCACGGAGGACGTGTTTTCTATAATCGTGAGATCTTTAATGCAGGATTTTTAGTCATTGACAATGCTTATTGGAAGGCAAAACAAATGAGTCAATACCTGATTGAGATGACGAATAAATGGCATGATAAGGTAGATCAGGCAGACCAATCTATTCTCAATATGGTGTTTGAAAATAATTGGTTGGAATTACCTTTTGATTTTAACCATGTGGTTCTTCATAGTCATTTTACCAGCTACCAGATTCCAAATGGGCAGTCTTATCCTAAGGTTATCCATTATTTATCTCACAGGAAGCCTTGGTTTCCACTGGCTGCACAAACCTATCGTGATGTTTGGTGGTTTTATGCTCAATTGGACTGGTCAGAAGTCTCAGAGAATATTGGTTTAGAACCTCTTCGTGAGACGATGCTTTATCCTGAAGGCAGACCCTTTACCTGTCTCATTTACACAAGTATGGCAGAAATACCACATTTGGAAGACTTCATTCGAGCACTTCCGCAAGTAAACTTTAAAATAGCAGCTCGTGTGCATGTTGCAGATAGTTTAGCAAGATTGATAAGATATTCTAATGTAACAGTTTATTCAGGAATTAGTGAATTGCATGGACTAGATGAAGAATTAGTTAAGACAAGCAATGTTCTATTAGATATCAATCCAGGGGAAAAAACGATTGAAATTCTGGATCGTTTTAGTCGCGATCATAAACCAATCTTGGCATTCCAAGACTTAAAATCAACTGAACATGGCCAACGTCTTTTTGCAAGAGAGAACTGGCAAGAGCTAGCAAGATCTATTGATAAGATTAGAAAAGGAGAGGACTAACGATGGTGGACTTTCACAAAGTAGGGGAGTATCAACATATTGAAATTGCTTCTACAGCTAATGTAGAAATAGGACAGGATGTCACTATACGTTCTTTTGTAAGTCTAGAGGTGGGGCATGGAGCGACTCTAAAGCTAGGAAATCGCGTTTTTTTTAATGATCATTGTACAATTCGTTGTGGGAAATACATAGAGATTGGAAAAGATACCATGTTTGGAGATGGTGTACGTATTTTTGATCATAATCACCAGTATTCAAATTATCATGTGGAAAAAATCAGTTTTAATACTGGGCCAGTTATCATAGGAAAAAACTGCTGGATTGGCTCTAATGTTGTAATACTTAAAGGGGTAACAATTGGTGATAATGTTATCATCGGTGCAGGAGCAGTCATCCATAAGGATATTCCAAGTAATTCAATCGTATTCAGCAAGGAAGACTTGGTGATAAAGAAACGTCCGCAGTTGAATCATCACGTGTTTACTCTAACAGCTTCGGATACCCTAGAAAATTTAACTTATCTTGTGGAAAATTTACCTGAGGTAGCCTTTCATATTGCAGCAAAAACAAATGTTTCGGATCGTTTACAGGCCTTTAATGCTTATGATAATGTCACTCTTTATACAAATGTTCACCATGGTGACATTATCGAAGATTTATTAGAAAAAGCAGATATTTACTTAGATATCAATCATTGGGGACAGGTTGATGAGATTGTCGACCGTGCCATTGCTAAGGGGAAAACTGTGCTGGCCTTTGATAATGTAGCCCATCGAGCAGAACTCCTTGATAAAGTGTTTGCTCATGAAGAACCGCAAAAAATGGTAGATGAGATTCGACAGATTTTATTAATCAATAGAGAAGAAAATGAACGTTAGATAAAAGGACTATAAAATCTATTTTTATTTAGATATCAATCATTTTAATGAAATTATGAATATCACTCAGGAGATTCATAATTTAGGGAAACCGATCTTTGCTTTTGATAATACTAGTAAGGACCAAACAGGAGGAAGTCAGATTTTTTCTTCGCAAACTCCTGAAACGATGGTAGTGGCGATAAAAGCTTACCTCAATACGTTAGATAAATGAGAGAATTTTAGTAGATAATCTAATCATCCGCTAGTTCACTTCTTTTATGGAGTCCATGCTTTGATGCTTGTGATTAGAGTTTAGTTTGGAGTTAAAGAATGCTTTACACTTTTAATCTTATGGTTGGTTTAGAACCAAATGGTGTAGATGTTGCTCAAGCATATCGTGGGAAGGTTTTTCGCGACTTGGACCTTCCTGCCAGTTTTGTTTTTACACAGGTCCCTCCTCGATTTAAATGGGACTATTACCTTTCTTTGGGTCATCTTGAGGAAGAAATCCTATTAGCACATATGTTGTTGACAGATCAGCGTGATATGAGTTTAGGGATCCGTATAGATGATATGAAGCAGCTCTTACAGCTGACCGCTGAATATAAGGAAAATAATCACGAGTTGAGTTTTCAAGAACAAGATGGTGTGACTACCATTCTACATAAAAACAGTCTAAAATCGGATTATGTGGATTATGTAGATTATTATGTATTTGGTCGTTTACTTCGTAGAGAACATTATGGTAAGAAAAAGCTGTTCACAGAATTTTTTACAGCAGTGGATACTGGATTTGGTCTAGAAGCTAGAGTTGTTCGCCGACTGTTTCATAATAGAGATGGTTCAGTAGCCTTTGAAGAGATTAAGAAAGAACCTGGTGAGAATACTGAAGCAGTTTATCGGTGTGGAGGGGAGTGGTTCTATAGTGAGTCTGAATTTTTAGAGCGAGCCTTATCAGAGTTGCAGTTTAGTAAAGAGGATCATGTATTTCTTGATCGGCTAGAGAATCTTCCCTTCACATCACCTCTTTTACGTTTAAAAGGAGAAGCAAGATTATCCTGTGTTGTGCACTCCATCCATCATTGGGGAGATCAGATCAATTCTGAATACTATCACCTTTTTCAATATGCCGAAGAATTTGATGATATTTTAGTATCAACACAAGCACAGAAGGAAGAATTAGAAGGGCATTTAGGATTACTAGGAAAAACTGGTCAAGTTCGCGTTCTTCCAGTAGCTGCCCTAGAACAGTTGCAATTAGCTGATGAACGAAAACCTTATACTGTGATGATTGCCGCGCGGTTTGAACGCCGAAAACGATTAGACTTAGCAATCAAAGCCATCGTTGCTTTTCATGAAATTTGTCCAGATGTCAACTCAGATATCTATGGTCAAGGGATGCTATGGCAGGATATTGAAGCAGAGATTGCCAATCTAGGAGCACAAAATTATATCCATCTTAAGGGGCATCAGACAATTTCAAACCGTTTCAAAGAGTATGAACTTTACCTGGCTACCTCGGAATGGGAAACTTTTGGTATAACTTTGTTAGAAGCAATTGGTTCTGGACAAGCTCTTGTTGGTTTAGATGTACCTTATGGAAATCAGACATTTATTCAAGAGGGTAAAAATGGTTATTTAGTTCCTTTTGATGCTCGTTCGGATGAGGAAATTGTGGTTGATTTAACAAAAGCTTTAGAGAAAGCCTTCAAACAAATCAAACAGTTCAGGGAAGGCTCTTATCGCTTGGCTGAAGAATATCTATCAGACTGCATAACAAAACAATGGTATGAATTGTTGACTAGAGAATGGGAATAAAAAAAGAAATGATATATTATTATCTGACGAGGGAATGGTCTTCAGATGACGATCGCCTAAAAAAAGATTTAGAACTCATGGGGATGGATCTGAAACCATTAATGATTAACAATATTTTTACTAGTTTTTTTTCTAATCATGAAAATTCAAGTCCCTTACACATGACTCAACTTCCCTTACCTCGATTTTGGGAGGTTCTTTCTACAGGTGATATCGTTGCGGAAGGAAATAAAAAAGGGAAGATTTTCTGTTATCCTCAGTGGCCACAAATGGTGGAGGTAGTCGAATGGTATGATAACAAAGGTATTTGTTGTGCAAAAGATCATTATGATTTATCGGGAACTTGTTTTCATAGAGAAATTTGGAGTGGTGGAAAAAAAGAGATAGACATTTATGGTCAGGAAAATCAAGAGCAACTCTATCTTTTTTCATCTCATGATCGTGCACTTTATCGAGAAGCAAACGGTCAGGAACAGGGGTTTTCTTCAATTGATGAAGCAAGAAAACTGATTTTAGATAAACAATTATCTACAGGTGATTGTTTAGTATTATCAGATATAAGCTTACTTAGGGAGATACCTAACTTCTCATCTAATCAGTTAGTATTTTATATGAGAGAAGAGTTATCCGCGGAAGATATTTCGTATCTAAAAGATCGTTGTGGGAAACTACTGACTCGAGATTTGAAATTAAAGATAGACAATATGAATCTTCCCCTGATTTATCTACCAACGTTTCTTGGCGCCTTTAGGGAGTTTCGTCCGCATATTTTAATTTTGACAGATACGCAAGAATTAGAGCAAATTGAAGTCCTTGTATCTGCCCTACCGAATTTTGAATTTCATATTGCTGCACTAACAGTAATGGGAGGGCGCCTGCTAGATTTGGATTGCCTTGCAAATGTTCATCTCTACCCAGGTCTATCTAGAGAGATATATGAGAAACTTTTACAAACGTGTAGCATTTATCTGGATATTTCTCATGCGCAGGAAATACTGGATGGTAGCCGTACAGCTCTTGAAAACGGCATGATCCTTTATGCTTTTAAGGAAACGTGTCATCAGCCAGAGTTTTATGCCACTGACCATGTGTTTTCAAGGGATTGTATCGCAGAGATGATTGACGAACTATCTCAACTTACAAATCCAGAAAAATATCAATCTGCTTATGATAAACAAAAGATGAATCCGTGCTTAGTGACCAGGGAAGAATTGAAGTTACTTCTTTAAATGACGAATAAATAAGGGAAGTATCGTGAATTCCAAATATTTTTATGGCATCTATTGTTATACTGGGGATAATATAGAAGAATAGTACTAAATAAAATCTAGATCTTGTCCGATATGTATTCGTAGGGTTCAAGTTTACTTTATTCGTTTAAAAATAAATAAGTATTTAATAGATAGGATAATTGAGAAAAGAAAAGGAGAGTGGGGTAGTGAGAAGGGCAATCGTACTTGCAGGTGATAATGGTTATATGGAGAAGTTAGAAGTTGCCATAAAATCTATTGTTGCAACAAACAGTCATATTAATTTTTATGTTATCAATGATAATCTTCCTCAGGAGTGGTTCTGGTTGATGAATAATCGCTTAGAGTCTGTTCAGTCAGAAATTCAGAATGTTAAAATTTCTTCCGATCAGATAAAGGGCTATTCCTTGCCTATGGATCATCTTTCTTATGCAACTTTTTATCGCTATTTTATTGGTGAAGTAGTCGCAGAGAATCGAGCTCTTTATATAGATGCAGATATCGTTGTTACAGGCGATTTAACTCCTCTCTTTGAGATGGATTTAGAAGGATATGCTTTAGCAGCTGTAACTGATGGTTTAGATGTGAATAAATTCAATGCAGGTGTTTTACTGATTGATACTGCTCTTTGGAGAGAAGAAAATGTCTGTCAGCAACTATTGGAGTTAACCAATCGTTATCATGAGGAAGAATTTGGTGATCAAGGGATCTTAAATCGACATTTTAAAGGACGCTGGAAAAAATTACCAGAAAAATATAATGTGATGGTTGGTATGGATACCTTTGCTCATACTTTTAATGCTTTTGAGTGGTATGATCGAGCGAATCAGTTAGAAAAAGAAGCGATTATCATTCATTATGCAGGAGATAAGCCATGGAATCAGTGGAATTTGAATCGTTGTCGCGATATTTGGTGGTTCTATTATGGATTAGAATGGTCTGAAGTCTTACTTAGAAAGAGTGTTCTCAAACATGGGTTTAAGGATCTGGTAAAGAGGCCTCGTTATCATACAGCGATATTCACAAATTCAGCTACGATGGAACAACTTGAAACTTTGATAGGAGCACTACCTGATGTTCAGTTTGAAATTTTAGCACATACAAATTTTGCACCAGGTGTCATTGCTTTGGAGTCTTATCCAAACGTTTCTCTCTACCCTCGATTTACTCTTTATAACGCTCAGGTAGCGTTAGAGCATATGGATTTTTATCTGGATATTAATTACCATGAAGAAATTTACGATATTATTAACAAGGTAACTGCACTTGAAAAACCTATTTTTTCTTTTGATGTTACCCAACATAGTCATAGTGAGAATGAAAATAATGCTTACTGTTTCAGTGTAGATAAAGTTGAGGATATGATTGCCTCAATCCAGCAATATTTGAAGAACTTAGACTAAAAATTGAATAAAGAGAGAAATAAAAATGGAAAAAATAAGTGTTATCGTCCCTGTTTATATGTCAGAGGCCTATCTTGAAAAATGTTTAGATAGCATTCTTCAACAAACTTATCAAAATCTTGAAGTTATTTTAATTAATGATGGCTCAACTGATGGTTCGGCAGCTATTTGTCAACGATATAAAAATCAAGATGCGCGTGTTAAAGTATATCATAAGCCAAATGGAGGAGTTGCTTCCAGTCGCAATCGTGCCTTGGAAGCTGTGACAGGTGATTACATTGTCTTTGTGGATAATGATGATTGGCTAGAGTTAGACCATATCCAAAGCCTTTATGATTTATTGAAAAAAACGGATGCAGATATTGCAATTGGTAATTTCACTCAGTTTATTGAAGATCAGGGGAGTTTTTTAATCCATGTAGGTGCAGACAACTATTTTGAGCAAGTGTTCAGCCCTTTTGATTGGTTCCATCATCAATATGACGGAAAGTATAATCTTAGTCAATGTTTTACAGTTCCGTGGGCAAAACTCTATAAAGCAGAGCTTTTCAAAGATATTGTCTATCCAACGGATCAGAAGGTAGAGGACGATTATACGACCTATAAGGTTTACCTTCAAGCAGATAAGATTGCCTATATGAATAAAGCTATTTATATTCATAGAAAACGCTCCACAAGTGTGACTAGAACAGTTAATCTTGCAGATGTTTATCCTTTAAAGAGTATTGAAGAGCGTCTGACTATTTTGAATCTGATTGGGGCACCTCAAGAGTTGTTGGATAAGGAAATTCAGGCTTATAAATGGCGATTATCCATTCATGAAGAAGAATCATTGAAACGTGGAGATATGGAAGCTTATCAACAGATTTTGGTGAAAAAAGCTATTGAGACTAAGCAGCGGTAAGAGTTATAAGTCTTATAGACTAGTTGATTAAAGAAAAATAATTAGTACAACGTATTGAAAAATAAAAAAATTCTCTGAAGTCATAGGATTTCAGAGAATTTTTTCTTATTCTTCATCTGGTGTGAGAATCATCGGAATGATGATTGGTTCACGTTCAGTATTTTCGTAAAGGAATGGTCGAATGGCGTTTACGATAGCGCCATTGACAGATTGGACGCTGGCATCCTTGTTTTTCAATGCGATACGAATGGCATTGAAAAGGATACGTTGGCTTTGGCGAATCAAGTCGCCGGACTCTCTCATGTAGACAAATCCACGGCTGAGAATATCTGGTCCAGATAGAATCATCTGAGACTTGAAGTCAACGGTTGCGACAGCCAGTACAACACCATCTTCAGATAGATCGCGACGATCTTTAAGCACAGCTGCACCGATTTCACCGATACGATTACCATCGACGTAGATATCCTGGGCGTTAAAATGACCTGCGATACGAGCAGAATTTGCAGTAAGGGCAAGCACATCACCGTTGCTCATGATAAAGATATTGTCCTTCTCAACTCCAGTATCTACGGCAAGTCCAGCGTGGACTTTTTGCATGCGGTATTCACCGTGAACAGGCATGAAGTATTTTGGCTTAATCAAGCGGAGCATGAGTTTTTGCTCTTGCTGACCACCGTGTCCAGAAGTATGGATGTTGTTAATTTTACCATGGATAACTTCAACCCCAGCTTCAGAAATGATGTTAATCAATTTGTTGACGCTAGTGGTGTTTCCTGGAATTGGACTAGATGAGAAGATAACGGTATCACCAGGCTGGAGTTGCACCTGACGGTGGGTTCCGTTAGCGATACGAGAGAGAGCGGCCATAGGCTCGCCCTGACTACCTGTACAGAGGATAAGAATCTCACCCGCAGGATAGTCTTTGATTTCATTTGGCTCGATGAAGGTTCCCTTAGGGGCCTTGATGTAACCAAGTTCAATCCCGTTGACAATAGCTTTTTCCATAGAGCGCCCAAAGACTGCGATCTTACGCCCGGTCTTAACAGCAGCTTCTGTTGCTTGTTGGAGACGGAAGATATTTGAGGCAAAGGATGCAAAGATGATCCGTCCTTCGATACCTTGGATAATCTTCATGATCGACTGGCCGACAACCTTTTCAGAGTTTGTAAAGGTTGGCACTTCAGCATTTGTCGAGTCAGAGAGTAAGCAAAGCACTCCGTCTTCACCTAGGGCTGCCATACGGTGCAAGTCTGCAGGTTCACCAACTGGTGTAAAGTCAAACTTGAAGTCTCCCGTACAAACGATTTTCCCTTGAGGTGTATGGATGACGATTCCCAAAGGCTCTGGAATCGAGTGGGTTGTTCTAAAGAAAGTTGCTTTAAGGTTTTTAAAGGTCAACTCCGTGTTGTGGTTGATTTCGTGAAGTGTAGCATTGCGCAAAAGTCCATGCTCTTCGAGTTTTCCACGGATTAAGGCAAGGGCCAGTGGACCAGCATAGATAGGGATGTTTGCTTGCTTGAGCAAGAAAGGAATCCCTCCGATATGGTCCTCGTGTCCGTGTGTAATCAAGAGAGCCTTGACGCGGTCGATATTTTCTACAATATAAGAGTAATCAGGGATAACGTAGTCGATACCAAGTAGGTCATCCTCAGGGAATTTAATCCCTGCATCAACGATGATAATTTCGTCTTGATATTCGATACCATATGTGTTTTTTCCGATTTCTCCTAGACCACCAATGGCAAAAACGCCGACTTCTTCTGGTTTAAGAGTGTAGGCCATATTAGAACTCCGTAATTTCGAATGCGCCAGTTTCTTTTTCGTAGTCTAGCAATTTGTCAGACAAGAGTTCGATATACTCGATATTATACTCTGGACGATTTTCTTCGACAAGTTGGCGGGCAGCGATACGTCCTTCAAGTTCTGAACTAGCATCGATGTCTAAGTATAGTGAGCGTGTTGTTTCACGACGTGGGCTACGGTCTTTTGTTTCTTGATAAAAAACTTTGTAAATCATATGTTTCCTTTCTGCTTTCAGGTCAGCTATATTCAAAAATGCTCAGTTTGAAGCTGGTTTGATTCCAGTTCATTTTTTGTCTTTATTGACCTTGATTCGTTACAATTATCTCAATTATAACATAAAAAGGGGAATTAGTAAAAGCAGGAAACATGAAAGTAAGGAGCTTGAAATGGGTTTCATTATACCTTGTATAAGTATTTGAAGACATCCGATGCAAGTGCTATAATAAAGTTATAAAAGAGGTTTTTCTTGATTAAGGAGGACTAGCTATGTTTGATTTTGTGTTTCACTTATTTGGATGAAAATTCTACATACTACTACAATTGCTTGGGCTCCTTTTCGTTAGATGATGATTTTGAAATATTTGCCTTTAGAATTGGAGAAAGGAGGCTCTCTATGTTTCAACTAGCTATCGCGATTCGTCTCTTGGTATTTGCTGTTTTTGTTGCTTGTGTTTACGGTGGCAATCTACTATTTGTTCGGTTGGAACATAGAAAAACAGCTACACACTGGAAAATTCTCTTTGTAACACTGTATTCCATTTTCCTCCTTCTTGTGACCTATGTGGTTTGGCTTGTATTTTACTTTGGTTTGAATGCTTAAGTTCTTGTCCTGCCTGTTTGGTAGGGCATTTTTGTTTCAAAACAAAGAAAATTCCCATGTGCCTTCTTTTGTAGTATAATAGTAAACAGACAAAAAGATAGGAATGTGTTATGAAAGTATTAGCTTTTGATACGTCCAGCAAGGCTCTTTCTCTTGCTATTTTAGAGGACAAGCAGCTTCTTGCAGAGACGACAATCAATATCAAAAAAAATCACAGTATTACCCTTATGCCAGCCATTGATTTTTTGATGGTCAGCCTAGATTGGACACCCAAGGATTTGGATCGAATCGTTGTGGCAGAAGGACCTGGTAGCTATACAGGTCTGCGAATCGCGGTAGCAACTGCCAAGACCTTGGCTCATACCCTGAACATTGAGTTAGTGGGGATGTCTAGCCTTTTAGCTCTGGTACCGAGCCAGCAGGAAGGTTTGGTTGTTCCTTTGATGGATGCGCGTCGCAACAATGTTTATGCAGGATTTTATGAAAATACCCAGCCTGTCTTTCCAGAGGCGCATCTGTCCTTTGCAGAAGTTTTGGAGCAAGTCAAAGATGCTGAACAAGTCACTTTTGTCGGTGAAGTAGGAGCCTTTGTGGAGCAAATTCGAGATCAATTACCACAGGCTAATTACCAAGAAACTTTGCCAAATGCAGCTAATCTGGCTCTATGGGCTTGGGACAAGGAAGCAGACTCCTTGCACGACTTTGTGCCGAATTACCTCAAGCGTGTCGAGGCTGAGGAAAACTGGCTCAAGAATCACACTGAGTCTGGCGAGTCTTACATTAAACGCCTATGATAGAAATCAAACGAATCCAACAGCAACCTGACTTGGCTCAATCTATCTATGCTGTTATGGCAGATGTTTATCCAGTCAGTCCTTGGACTTTGGAACAAATCCAAGCAGACCTGTCTCAAGACCAGACCTGGTATGCTTTAGCCTACGATGGGATAGAAGTGATTGGACTTTTAGCTGTTCAGGAAAATATCTTTGAGGCAGAAGTCTTGCAAATCGCTGTCAAAAAAGCCTATCAAGGTCAGGGAATTGCGTCAGCCTTATTTGCTCTATTACCGACAGACAGGGAGATTTTCCTCGAAGTCAGAAAGTCAAATCAACGAGCGCAAGCATTTTACAAGAAAGAAAAGATGGCGGTCATCGCTGAGCGAAAGGCCTACTACCATGACCCAGTCGAGGACGCCATTATCATGAAGAGAGAAATAGATGAAGGATAGATATATTTTAGCATTTGAGACATCCTGTGATGAGACCAGTGTCGCCGTCTTAAAAAACGACGACGAGCTCTTATCCAATGTCATTGCTAGTCAAATTGAGAGTCACAAACGTTTTGGGGGCGTAGTTCCTGAAGTGGCTAGTCGTCACCATGTTGAGGTCATTACAGCCTGTATCGAGGAGGCGCTGGCAGAAGCAGGGATTACAGAAGAAGATGTAACAGCTGTTGCGGTTACTTATGGACCAGGCTTGGTCGGAGCCTTGCTTGTTGGTTTGTCAGCTGCCAAGGCCTTTGCTTGGGCGCATGGCCTACCTCTAATTCCCGTTAACCACATGGCTGGTCATCTCATGGCGGCTCAAAGTGTGGAGCCTTTGGAGTTTCCCTTGCTAGCTCTATTAGTCAGTGGTGGGCACACAGAGTTGGTCTATGTTTCTGAGGCCGGTAATTACAAGATTGTTGGTGAAACCCGTGATGATGCAGTTGGTGAAGCCTATGACAAGGTCGGTCGTGTCATGGGCTTGACCTATCCAGCAGGTCGTGAGATTGACGAATTGGCTCATCAAGGTCAGGATGTTTATGATTTCCCTCGTGCCATGATTAAGGAAGACAATCTGGAGTTTTCATTCTCAGGTTTGAAGTCTGCCTTTATCAATCTTCACCACAATGCCGAGCAAAAGGGAGAAAGCTTGTCCAAGGAAGACCTATCTGCTTCTTTCCAAGCTGCAGTCATGGATATTCTCATGGCTAAAACCAAGAAAGCCTTAGAAAAATACCCTGTTAAAACCCTAGTTGTGGCTGGTGGTGTAGCTGCAAATAAAGGTCTTAGAGAACGTCTAGCAGCCGAAATTACCGATGTCAAAGTTATCATTCCACCTCTGCGACTTTGCGGAGACAATGCGGGAATGATTGCCTATGCTAGCGTTAGCGAGTGGAACAAAGAAAACTTTGCAGGCTTGGAGTTAAATGCCAAACCTAGCCTCGCTTTTGATACTATAGAATGAAAAGTCAGCTTGAAGCTGGCTTTTTTGCTAAAATATTTTATAATATGTTAAAAAAGTAAAAAGTTTTTACGAATAGAATAGTAAAGAGTATCTTAAAAAGGGAGTTTGGTCATGATTGAAAAACAGGAATTAGGAGAATTTTACAAGGAATTGCGCCTGGCGAGAAAGCTCAAGCAGTCAGATGTGGCTTGTGGTGGACTAACAGCCTCTCAGCTATCCAAGTTCGAACTAGGGCAATCCATGCTGTCTGCGGATAAGTTGATCCTAGCGATCCAAGGGATAAATGTGACCTTCGATGAGTTTGGGCACAAGCTCAACAACTACCAAGAATCTCCACACATGCGATTTGGTAGAAGGATTGTGGATCGCTTTGCTCATCAAGATATAGCTGGTTTAGAGCAATTGTTGAAAGAAGTCGAGCAAGAACAGATGGCGCAGACTTATCGTCGTTTGAATGCTATTGTGATTAAAGATGCTATCCATTCACTAGATAAAAGCTACCCACTTGCAGAGGAGGATAGTGAGTTTTTAACCACCTACCTTTATGCTATCGAGTCTTGGACCTGGTTTGAACTCTATATTTTTTGCAATACCATGCCTTTCTTGAGCAATCAAGATCTGATCTTTTTATCCACCTCCTTACTCGAAAAATCCAAGGAATTTAAAGAATTGGCACACAATAGACTGTATATGAAAAGTTGCTTTCTAAATATCATCTCAGAGCTCATGGAGCGCAAACTTTTCTCCTACATTCCAATCTTTGAGTCCGAGTTAGAGAGCATACTTCGCCCGTACGATGTTTTTGAGAAATTACTGTGGCAATTTTTAAAGAAAATGAGTGTTTTCCTTCAGACCAAGGGAAGAAATCAAAAAGAGATTGAACACTTTATCCAATCTCTGCAAGTATTAGAAAACCCGCAATTATCAGCACTTTTTGAACTACGCTTACAGCAATATAAAGAACTTATAGATTAGTTAGAAATCGCAAATGTGAAATTCCTACCAGAAAAAATGTCAAATATGCGATTTTTTAAAATATGGAATTTTTCGTGTTATACTGTCTTCATTCCATAGTATAGGAGAAAATAGAATGAAAAAGATCATCTCACGCTACTACTTTTTTATAGCCGTTCTACTTGTCATTGTTTACCAGTACTTCAGTGGTCTGGTTTTAAACAATGATTTTACTGCTGGTCTATCTAAATTTGGCTATTATTTTTCGGATATGATGTTGAAATTTCTTGTGGTTCTGCTTGCTCTAGTTGCCATGATTTGGTCAGGAAAATGGCAACAAATTAATAGTAGAAAATTTAAAGGGTCCTATCTTTTCTATTCTTTTTTAGCTTTTCTTGCATTATTTATTTGGAATTTTGTTACATTTTTCCTATTCCCACCTACCCAAAATGGACTTGCTTACCAACTCGCTGTTCCGACTTTTACAGGAGCTACGGCATTTTTGATGTATTTTTTCTATCCTGTGATTGCAGGTCCCATTTTTGAAGAGATGATTTATCGTGGATTGGTGATGACCGCTTTGGAAAAATGGAAAAAATGGGGACTGGACGTGCTTGGTTCTGCTGCTTTATTTGGAATTCTGCATATTAGTGATTATGGTTGGGTCTTGACAGACTTTTTCGTATATATGGGTGGCGGTATCATATTTGCGGTCTTGTTTAGAGTGACAAAGTCTATTTATTGGTCTATTGGACTGCATATAGTCTATAACGGTATCGGGCATATACTTCCTTTGTTATTTTAGAGGATTTTGAGAATCATAAATCAAGTGAAGAGTCCTCATCGTGGTGCTTTTGATTGGGCTGTAGAGCCAACAGGTGAGTGGTTAAGACGTCGTCGGTAAAATAGTATAGGAAGTAATTAAATGAAGAAAATGAAAGAAATGAAATTTCATCTAGCAACTGGCTTGTTGCTTTTGACCTATTACCTCATTTTTAATGTCATACCAGACTTAGATTTTACTGTAGCTTTGTCTGATGAGATCTACTATGTGTTCCAGGTTTTATTAGTACTTATCCTGGGAACTGTATCTACAATTATTTTTGTCAAAAGTGAACATTGGAAAGAGTGCGGTCGTTTCCAGTTTCGTTGGTCTTACCTAGGTGTTTTCTTTCTTTCTTTTTTCTTATTATTTGTGTGGGCAAATCTAGCAACACGTATCTTTCCTCGTACGCAAAATGGAAGTACGGTAGTGGAAATAGCCACCAGTTTGACAGGAATTAGCTATTTTATTACGCGTGTACTTTACGGTAGCCTTATCGCACCTATAGCAGAAGAAATCGTGTGTCGTGGTTTTTTGATGACAAGCTTGTCTAAATTTAAAAACTACTATATTGATGTTCTTGTTTCTGCTGGCATATTTGGCGCTATGCATGTTTTACAGCATGGTTGGATAACGACAGATTTCATACTCTACTTTGTAATGGGCTTGATATTTTGCATGATGTTTCGCTGTACACGCTCTATTTATTGGACCATAGCTTTACATGCTTCATGGAATACCTTCTTGCTTATTGTTAGCTTATTGGTGTTTGGATTTTAGAAGGGTGATATATGAAAAAGATAATCTCACGCTACTACTTTTTTGTAGCCATTCTACTTATCATTGCGGACCAGTTCTTCATCCGTCTGGTTTTACACAGCGACTTGGCTGCTGGTCTATCTGATTTTGGCTATTATTTTTCGGATATGATGTTGAATTTTCTTGTGGTTTTGCTTGCTCTTGTTGCCATGATTTGGTCAGGAAAATGGCAACAAATCAATAGCAGAAAATTTAAATGGTCCTATCTTTTCTATTTCTTTTTAGCTCTTCTAGCTTTTTTTGTTTGGAATTTCGTTACATTTTTTATTTTCCCGTCCACCCAAAATGAAATTTCTTATCAACTGGATCTTCCTACTTTTACAGGTCTTACTGCATTTTTGATGTATTTTTTCTATCCAGTGATCGCAGGTCCCATTTTTGAAGAGATGATCTATCGTGGATTGGTGATGACAGCTCTGGAAAAAGGGAAGAAGTGGGGACTGGATGTGCTTGGTTCGGCTGCTTTATTTGGAATCTTGCATATCAGTAGTCATGGTTGGGTCTTGACAGACTTTTTCGTATATATGGGTGGTGGTCTAATAATGGCAGTCTTTTTTAGAGTGACAAAGTCTATTTATTGGTCTATTGGACTGCATATAGTTGATAATGCCATTGGTCAAATTCTGCCTTTGTTATTTTAGTGGATTTTAAGAATCATAAATAAAGGGATATGTCCTCATCGTGGTGCGAAGGAACTTCAGGGATCTTACTTTATTTTGAATTATTATATGACAAAAGGTATTCAAAAATAATTTCAAGGTTTCAATAACTTGCTTTCAAATTCAATCTTATTCAGTCAAGTTGTTATTGTCATGGTTTATC
>OGTC01000265.1_pt1 | contig 22226 bp, 20 predicted proteins | sample 1574531 | NCBI WGS metagenome assembly OGTC01 (sample SAMN03295859, study PRJEB24534) | human gut metagenome | isolation source: fecal sample 2 from infant 9 | host: Homo sapiens | place: USA: Pittsburgh, PA | collected 2014-07 | reverse complement strand
TGCTGCTAGCTCAGCTATCGATAAAGCAGAAACTAAAGGTTTGATTCACAAAAACAAAGCAAGCCGCGATAAAGCTCGTCTTTCAGCTAAACTTGCTAAATAAGAAACAGTCCATAGAGGCTGTTTTTTTGTCCTCAAATAGGAAAAGGTAGAAAATGAAAATTGCAATTATCGGATATTCTGGTGCTGGTAAGTCAACGCTAGCAGAAAAATTATCTAACTACTACTCCATCCCAAAACTTCACATGGACACACTCCAATTTCAACCCGGTTGGCAAGACAGTGATCGCGAATGGATGTTGACCGAGATGAAAAACTTTCTGACAAAGCATGAATCTTGGGTTATCGATGGTAATTATTCTTGGTGTTTCTATGAGGAAAGAATGCAGGATGCTGACCAAATCATCTTTCTTAATTTTTCTCGCTGGAATTGTCTGCTACGAGCCTTTAAACGATACCTCAAATACCGAGGCAAGGTCAGAGAAAGTATGGCAGCTGGTTGTCAAGAACAATTTAATTGGGAGTTTATCAGATGGATTCTCTGGGATGGGCGCACTAAAGCTCAAAAAGAAAATTACCAAAAACTTTGCCAGGAATACTCACATAAAGTCACTATTCTTCGAAATCAAAGAGAGTTAGATCAGTTTCTGGATAAGAAAAGGAAGTCCTCCAATTCATAAAGAAGGGCTTCCTTTTTGACTATAATTAGTCCGCAATCAAGGTTTCCAAACCAACCTTCATCATATCGGTGAAGGTATTTTGGCGTTCTTCTGCAGTTGTATCTTCATCTGGATTAACCAAACTATCAGAGATTGTCATGATAGCTAGTGCATCAACATGGTGTTGGGCTGCCAGATAGTAAAGTGCTGCTGCTTCCATTTCCACAGCCTTGACTCCCCATTTACCAAGCTCGATGTTCTTTTCAAAGTAGTTTGAATAGAAGACATCAGATGACAAAACGTTCCCAACGTGAGTAGTCATGCCAAGTTCTTTAGCGATATGATAAGCCTTATCTAACAAATCAAAGCTAGCGATTTGTGGGAAATCGTACTGTGGCCAGTCATTGCGGATGATGTTAGAATTTGTTGCAGCTGCCTGCGCCAAAACCAATTCACGAACATGGACATCCTCATTCAAAGAACCCGCAGTTCCCACACGGATCAGTTTTTTCACACCATAGTCAACAATCAACTCACGCGCATAAATCGAAATGGATGGCATTCCCATCCCAGTTCCCATAACAGATACACGGTGACCCTTGTAAGTACCAGTATAACCAAACATGTTACGCACTTCGTTAAAACAAACAGCATCTTCAAGGAAATTCTCCGCAATAAACTTAGCACGAAGAGGATCTCCAGGAAGAAGAATTCTATCAGCAATTTCACCCTGCTGAGCAGCAATATGGATAGACATAGTTAAGATATAAAGGGCGACAGAGAACAAAGTAAAAATAGGAAACTGACGACGCATCGCAGATGCTAGACAATTTATCTTTTTTACACAGTTCTCCGCCCGTATTCAGTTCAATGAATACAGTTAACCCATCCTTTCTTTTTTCTAAAATTTATAATCAGAAAGATACCAAACCCGTCAAAAAGCGAAGGGAAAATAGGAGTTGGGCGCAGTGAGCGATGCTCGCTAGGCCAACCATCTTTTCCCCACTGCTTTTAGGGTGGGTTCAATTCCTTTCTTAATTTTGATAATATTGAGAAGATTAGACCGGCTTTAATTCAAAACCGAACTACCCTTCCTAAGTTTTTAGAAAAGTTTTCTACTCGTGTTCAAATCAGAACACACGCTCTGCCTTTCTTTTTTGTATATTTAGGATAGCGACAGAGAACAAAGTAAAAATAGGAAACTGACGACGCCTCGTAGATGCTAGACAGTTTATCTTTTTTACACAGTTCTCCGCCCGTATTCAGTTCAGTGAATACAGTTAACCCATCCTTTCTTTATTCTAAAAGTGATACTACGAAAGATACCAAACCCGTCAAAAAGCACAGGGAAAATAGGAGTTGGGCGCAGTGAGTGATGCTCGCTAGACCAACTATCTTTTTCCCACTGCTTTTAGGGTGGGTTCAATTCCTTTCTTTTTAAATTTTGATTGTATAGAAGAGAATAGCCCGTATTCAGTTTAGCTAATACGGTTAACCCATCCTTTCTTTATTTTATGAAGATTAGAGAGCGAGAAGAAAACGACTGAAAATTAGGAAGCTGACGAGAAATCCTGATTTTTCAGTCAGATTATCTATTTTCCGAGTTTTCCGCTCGTGTTCAAATCAAAACACGCGCTCTACCTTTCTTTTTAATTTTATTCTCTCACAGAGAGCTACCTGAGTCCTATTCGAGCTCAGGTAGTTATCTTATAAACTAAATTATCTAACTGTCATTGTACCATCAGATTACAAGACATCATCGTCACTCACCTTGGAATTTAATGTCGTTCCCCAATGGGTAATTTTACGGTGAGGTTGAGCTAAAATTGGTCTGTTTTCATAGATTGTTTGCCATCTATTCCATAGTAGACCTGTCTTTTTCTCAATCTTAATTCGCAGATTTCTCATATTTTCTTTGATTGGGAGGTTGAGCACAAAACCTGCAGTCTGATTGCGACCGTTGCCTTCCCAAGAACGACTACGAACAACTTGGTTCCCATTTTTGTCTACTGTAACTTCTTCCCACGATATTGAATAACGTGCAATATAAGCACCGCTATGTTGAATAGTTAGTGTCTTATCTTTTGCAGGAGCCTGACTTATCTGTTGAATTGGTTTAGAAACTTGTGTCGCTGTCTCACCATTCGTAGCGATAAAGCGGAAAACTTCTACTTCTGCAAGACTGAGGGCTTGATTGTTCTTGCGTAGTTGCACACGAACACGGCGGCCCAATTTCCCATTTAATTGAACATCCAAGCTCGTTCCGTCAAGTTTAGAAACATACTGTCTAGCAACTTCTTTCCCTTTTTCATCATACAAAATCACATCAAAGTCTGACAGACGTTTAGAAAGTTCTCCATCCCCACGGTTATGAAGGCGGACAAGCCCTACCTGTTCTGTACGACCTAAATCAACTTCCCACCAAGGCTGGTTTTCAAATTTTGTATGAGTAATTGATTGCTGGCTATAGCTACTATTGGTATTGCCATCCAAGGCGCGACTAGCATCTCCTCCAAAATCAGTAGAACTTTGCTTAGCTTGTTTTTTCCAAGCGATATTCTCAGCACGATATACTTGGACTTCTGCAAGACTGAGGGCATTATAGCCTTCTAGCTCAATCCGAACATAGCGCGCTTTTTTATGGTTGATCGCAATTTGTGCTGACACATCTTTAAGAGATGTTATGCGTTTTCTCTCAATTTCTTTACCAAAACTATCTAAAAGAATGACATCAAAGTTTGCCAATCTATCCTGGGCAGTGTCTGTTCGGTTGTAAATATTGATTTGGCGAATGGTTTCTTCTTTAGACAAATCTACTTGCCACCAAGGCTTAGATTGGAAGTTTGTATGAGTGACAGAATTGTGACCATAGTTACCATCGACTTTGCCATCCACAGCTCTTCTAGCATCTCCTCCGAAAGCTGTCGAACTTTGACTAACCTGTTTCCCTAAGGCAATATTTTCCATTGGTTCAGCGCTTGGTTGACTAGAAGATTGAGGCAGAGCCTGTTTCTTAAAGAATCGCACTTTATCCAATTTCGGATCACGATAACCATGTTTATCCAAGGTAGCTCGTTTACCAATATTAAAGTTAGGAATATCATTCATTCGACTTTCAAAATAGCCACGAGAACGGTGTTTAAAGCGTGAATTACCTGTAAATGTAACAATATCACGATCATTATGAATCAAGGGAGTCACAACATTATCATTATCAACCACATAATGCTTAATTTTTCCACTAACAGCTAATTTACGGCTTTCCAAACCAACATCCCAGAAACCATTCTTAGCATTCCAAACCGTTCTGGAAGTAATCACTTTAGGAGCACTGAAAGTCGTCACTTTCCTCAATACATTATTATAAAAATCAGGATATTTTTGGTAAGCTTCAACTGCTGCAATCTGAGCTAGGTAGCCTCCAAGAGAATGACCTGTCATATACAACTTGGTAATACTTGTATCCTTGGCTAATTCCCCAACAACCTTGCGGATATCATCCGCTTGGGCTGGTTTATTTCCACCTAATAAAACCAAATCTGCACTTAAATCCTTGGCATCATTAACTCGCGTTCCACGAATAGCCAACATGTGCACCGTTCCATCTTTGAGATAAGGAAGGTCGCTCTTGGTCTCAAATAAGAAAGCATCCAGACCACTATCTGTATGGTAGGCTTTTTTCATCTTCCAGAAAGGAGCCAATTCATTGTGCATGAGTTTGTATTCTTGACGGTCAAGATAGAGACTAGGGAAAGGATTCTTATGATCTAAAATTTTCTCAATATAATCATCGTCTCGGTAGGCTAACTCCATAAAGAGAAGAGAATCACGGTCTGTTACATACCATTCTTTCTTATTGTCATCTTCTCCATCTGCCAAACCATCCCCATCACTGTCTGCTAGCAAGGGATGACTATGATATCCTAGATAATCCTTACCATCTTTGTTGTACACATAAAGTTCATCTTTGTTTTTGATGCCATCTTGGTCATCATCCCCTTCCAAATCAAGAACTTTTTCACCGTAGAGAGATTCATCAATCAAATCATTTTCTAAATGCAATTCCCCTTTGGAAATCTTCACCAAATCTTCTGCCGTTAGAGAACGAGTATTTGTTGGTTTTTCTGTCACAACTTCTTCTTTAGTTTCTTCTACAGTAGCAAGAATAGGTGAGTCTTGAACAGGCTCTGTTATCTCTACTTTTGACTCTTCCCTTTTGTTTTCAAGAACTTCACTTGCTTCCGGAAGCGTTTGAGGAGCTAGTCTTGACTCCTCTGTAAGAGGAGTTTCTAGTTTTGGAGCAACATTTTCCGGCTCTCTCAATTCCTCCTTAAAATCTAGCACTCTTGTCGCCACTTCAGATGTTACATCTTGCTTTAGTTCATTGGCTGAAATCCCAGCTGGAGCTAGAAATGCGAAGCCGACTGCAACAGATACAACTCCGATACTTAATTTTTTTATGCCAAAACGCATAATTCGTTGACCGATTTTCATTATTCTTTATCTTTCTTTTTGTTTATTTGTAAGCAGACTCAAGCGAAATCTCCTTGCCCCCTATCTAGGACAAGGCTGAGAAATTCAGAAAGTAATACTCTTCGAAAATCTCTTCAAACCACGTCAGCGTCGCCTTACCGTAAATATGGTCACTGACTTCGTCAGTCTTATCTACAACCTCAAAACTGTGTTTTGAGCAACCTGCGGCTAGCTTCCTAGTTTGCTCTTTGATTTTCATTGAGTATAAATTCACTCTCATCTCTCCTTATCATCCTAGTCTGCTTGGTAGGAAGCTAATGCTAACATCCTAGAATCTTGTCTTTCACAATGCTGGCTATCAGACGCAAACATACCTATTCTTCCGCTTCTTTCAGTTATAAGAACAGGAAGAACCTCATAGTATACCTATCTTTCTTCTTTGTTCCGAATAGCCAGTCAATCATGAAAAGGTAGAGGTATTCCCCCTTTTAAATCTTTTTTCTTACAATTCTGCAAGAATCGCTTTAAGCAAGCCTTTGAAATCACCTTTGACACGTTCAGTCACTTCTACAACTTCTTCGTGGTTAAGTTCTTCTTGGAAACCAGCCGCAAAGTTAGTAATACATGAAATTCCTAGAACTTTCAAGCCTGAGTGGGCTGCCACGATCACTTCAGGAACAGTAGACATACCAACTGCATCTGCTCCCAGTGTCTTATAAGCACGAATCTCTGCTGGTGTTTCATAAGTCGGACCAGTTACACCGATATAGACACCTTCATCAAGCTTGATACCCAGTTTTTTAGCTACTTCATGGGCAGTAGCACGATATTCTGGAGTGTAGGCTTTAGACATATCTGGGAAGCGTGGGCCAAAGTCATCCAAGTTTTCACCCATCAATGGGTTTTGCCCTGTCATATTGATATGGTCTGAGATAGCCATCAAGGTACCTGGACCATATCCAATACCACCAGCTGCATTGGTTACAATGACACCTTCACATCCGAGAACTTTCATGACACGAACTGGGAAAGTCACAACTTCAAGAGGATTTCCTTCGTAGAAATGGAAACGACCTTGAAGAGCCAAGACCTTACGCCCTGCCAGTTCACCATATACCAATTTACCAGCGTGACCGACTACTGTTGAACGCCCCCAGTTTGGAATATCTGCATAATCTACTACAACTGGATTTTCGATTTCTTCTGCTAATTCTCCAAGTCCTGAACCAAGGATTAGACCGAACTCAGGCGCTTGGATTCCCTTATCTTTCAGGAAGGCAGCTGTTTCATTGATTTTATCTAAAAATGTCATTGTGTGTCTCCTTTATTATTTTTTAGCATTTGACCGATTTTATCAAAGGTTTTTGCATTGCGAATGGTGATATGGCGATAAAAAGGCATCTTGAGTAAGTACTTATGATAGGCAGTTGCATAGTAGGATTCCTCAGTGAATTTCCCCCAGAAAATCCCAAGTATTCCAACATGAACCACTTCATCTTTCAGTTCCAAACTTTCAACTTTCTCAATGACTTGACCAACATCCAAGCCCTCCGTGTAAAAGAGGACATCCTTTCGAGCTAGGTCTTTGGCCCACCATTCAGGCAGATTTTCAAGTTCTGCTTCATAGTCTTCTTGACTTAGTAAAGAAAAGCTCTGAATAAATGGATAATGGACTTCAAAGAAAGCCTCTAATTTTTCAATCAATTTGACTTTTGGGTCAGTCGAAGTAAAGAAAATATTGCCACTGTTGATGTAAGTTTCAACCTTTTCCAGTCCCAAGTCTGTCAATTCTTGCCGAAGCTCCGCCATGACGACCTTATTCTTGCCACCAACATTGATACCTCTCACCAGCAAAGCATAGCGCGTCATCTTATACCAATTTATCTAAGAAACTTTCCCCAATCATGGCAGTTTCCACGCCAAAGTTATCGGCAACAGTCGCTGAGATATCTGCAAAATGTCCTACTGGAATGACACCATTTCCTTTGAAGGCAGGGCTGTAAGCCAACAATGGAATATATTCACGAGTGTGGTCTGTTCCTGCGTAAGTTGGGTCGTTCCCGTGATCCGCAGTAATCAAGAGAAGGTCGTTCTCTCTCATAGCTGCGATAATTTCAGGCAAGCGTTCATCAAACTCATGCAAACAATCACGGTAACCATGAGCATTACGACGGTGACCATAAAGGGCATCAAAGTCAACCAAGTTTGTGAATGAGAATCCTTTTTCAAACTCAGCAAGTCCCATAGTCTTCAATAGTGTATCAATTCCATGGCTATTTGACTTGTTATGGCCCATGTCGTGGTTGATACCAGCACCGTTAAAGATATCGTTGATTTTACCAACAGAGTAAGTATCGATACCTGCTTCATTCAATTTATCCAAAACAGTTGGTGCAAATGGAGAAACGGCTAAGTCACGACGGTTGGCTGTACGAGTGAAGTTACCTGGTTCACCTACATAAGGGCGAGCAATGATACGACCTAGAAGGGCAGGGCGCTCAAGTGTAATTGAACGAGCGTATTCACAGATACGATACAATTCGTCCAAAGGAATAATGTCTTCGTGGGCAGCAATTTGCAAAACAGGATCAGCTGAAGTATAGATAATCAACTCTCCAGTTTCCATTTGACGTGGTCCAAAATCATCGATAACAGCTGTACCTGAGTAAGGTTTGTTGGCTTCACGAATGACCTTACGTCCTGAAAATTCTTCGATTTTTGTCAAGATTTCTTCTGGGAATCCGTTCCAGAAAGTATCGAAAGGCTCAGTAATGTTGAGGCCCATGATTTCCCAATGCCCAGTCATGGTATCCTTACCAAGGGATACTTCTTCCAATTTTGTTGCATAACCTGTTGGATTGCTTTCAGCTGGTACAGTCTTCAGAGGAGTTTCGCGAGGAATATTTCCTAGACCAATTTTAGCCATGTTTGGGACATTCAGACCAACTGCTTTTGAAATGTGTCCTAATGTGTCAGAAGCTCCATCTGGAACTCCTGCATTGACAAAGTTATTAGCATCTGGTGCAGCACCGATTCCTACAGAATCTAATACCACCAAGTGAATACGATTAAATTTTGACATAGTGTATCTCCTTATTATTTTAGTTATCTTGCTTTTGTTGAAGTTAAAATCTGAACCCCGTCTCGTCCAGCAACGATGACCTTATCCACCATTTGATTGAATAAGCCGTGCTCCACGACGCCAACGACATGGTCCAATTCTTGTCCGAAGGCAATTGGATCTTCGATGACATCCAAGGCAAGGTCAATGATAAAATTCTGCATATCGGTCACAAAACGTTGGCCGTCTTTTTCACGGAAGCTTGGTTTGTAGCCAGCTCGCTCAAAACGACGAAAGACTTGTTCTGCGCCATACTGAACCACTTCTACTGGCAATTTAAAAGCACCTAGTTTGTTAACCAGCTTGCTTTCATCCACCACCCAAATATATTCTTTTGATGGTGTCGCAACAACCTTCTCCATCAGAAGAGCACCACCACCACCTTTGATTCCATTAAACTGACTATCCACTTCATCCGCGCCATCAACCGTCACATCGACAAAGTCTACTTGGTCAATAGACTTGAGCGGGATATTAAGGCCTTCTGCCTGTTTAGTGGTCACACTAGAAGTCGTTACAGCTGTAATCTGCAATCCGTCTTCCTTGATACGACGTCCGATTTCTTCGACAAAATAATAGGCAGTCGAGCCTGTTCCAAGTCCAACGACCATTCCATCGCTCACGAACTCAGCAGCCTTGATACCTGCCATTTTCTTCAGATTTTCCACCGATTCACCTCCATCATTCTCAGTTCTTATTCTACTATGAAACCGTTTTTTATTCAAGAAAAAAGATTTAAACAGTATTTTTTTCTTGAATTTCTTTCAAAATATACATTTTCTTTTTACTAAACGAATAAAAATTATAGTCTATCCTAATTTTGAGTACACTAAAAATAGAGCTTAAAACCCAATTTCAAAAAAGTTAACTGATATGAACCCATTAGGTTTGTTTAATTAAGTAAAAGAATGAATCGAAACAAAAGATTTCGAAGTTGCTAAAACATTTGTTGCAGAAAATCAAGAACAACTTGGAGAATACTTCTCTCAAGCTCAGCAGTTGATTTCTGGTTCAGAAGGTCTAGATGACCTCGTTAGCAAGATTAAAGGATTTTTCTAAAAATATAAGAGGTTGACAAAACTCAATTTCAGGAGAAAATGAACTAAGTTTTCCCACAATAAAACGCATAGTGTCAAATTTTTTGTAACTCTGATACTATGCGTTTTTATGATTAACTGTGTTCGGTGATAAACTTGTAAGCTTCTTGACCAGCGATAGCTCCATCTCCAACCGCTGTTGTTACTTGGCGGAGGTCTTTCTGGCGAACATCTCCAACTGCAAAGATACCGTCAACTGCAGTTTTCATGTGGTTATCTGTCACAATCCAGCCTGCTTGGTCTTGAATATTCAATTCTTTAACAAAATCGCTAACAGGGTCCAAACCAACATAGATAAAGACACCACCGAAGGCTTGTTCTGTCACTTGACCTGTTTTCACATTTTCAAACACGACAGATTCTACTCTGTTTTCACCCTTGATTTCCTTCACTATAGAATCCCAGATAAAGCTGATTTTCTCATTCGCAAAGGCGCGGTCTTGTAAAACCTTTTGAGCACGAAGTTGGTCACGACGGTGAACAATGGTAACAGTTTTAGCAAAACGAGTCAAGAAGAGGGCTTCTTCAACCGCTGAATCTCCACCACCAACTACCAACAAATCTTGGTCACGGAAGAAAGCACCATCACACACAGCACAGTAAGAAACACCACGACTGTTCAGTTCTTCTTCTCCAGGTACTCCCAAAGGACGGTGTTTAGAACCAGTCGCTACGATAACTGTATGTGTTTCATATGTTTGGTCATCGGTCATCACTTTCTTAAAATCACCATGGTCTTCTACATTTTCAACATAGCCATAAATGTGCTCAACACCAAGATTTTCAAGTGGTTCAAACATCTTTTCAGCCAATTCTGGTCCACTAATATTAGCGTATCCTGGGTAATTTTCAATATCAGATGTATTATTCATCTGACCACCTGGCAGACCACCTTCAATCAAGGCTACTTTCAGATTGCTTCGAGCAGCATACAAGGCTGCAGTCATTCCTGCAGGTCCAGCACCGATAATAATAGTATCGTACATATAGATTCCTTCTTTCTTGTTGTAACTATTTTTATTCTAACTATTTCTTGTCAATCAAGCAAGGATTATGCCTTGAAAACAAGAATTAAACTCATAACCGCAAAGGATAATACTGGAACAACCAAAACTCCAATCATAATCATATCATAGAGATGGGCTTGGCGAGCCTTGGCTGTCTTATCAACTCCCGACATGGCTCTTAGTCCAATCCAAATCCCTAAAAAAATCAGGACGAGGATGGTGGTCAAGATCAAACTCTCGAAATATAAAGAAAATAGTTGCAGTAGCATGATTTCTCTCATTTCTATCTTTTTTAAAGAGTAAACTCAGCTAGTCCAGCTAACTGAGTTTTTCTTTATCTATTATATCAAATATAAGTCCGTTTGTAACTAGCGAAGAATTCTTTTGTCCGCTCTTCTTTAGGATGGTGGATAATCTCATCCGGAGTTCCAGACTCAATGATTTTCCCCTTATCTAAGAAGAGAATCTTATCAGCCACTTGAGCTACAAAGGACATATCATGACTAACCAAAATCATGGTTTGACCTGACTTAGCAGCATCTGCAATAGACTTTTCTACTTCTCCGACCAATTCTGGGTCAAGGGCTGAAGTTGGTTCGTCCAAGAGCAAGACATCTGGTTTCATCGCAAGTGCACGCGCTAGGGCAACCCGTTGCTTTTGTCCACCTGATAAATGGCGAGGATAATGGTTTTTACGATCAGAAAGCCCAACCTTAGCCAACTCTTCCTTGGCAATCTTAGTCGCTTCTTGGTCAGATAATTTCTTGACAACAACTAAGCCTTCTTTCACATTATCAAGTGCTGTTCGGCGTTCAAACAAATTAAACTGTTGAAATACCATAGATAACTTGCGACGTAGGGCAAGGATTTCTTCTTGAGTGATTTTTGAAAAATCAACTGAGAAATCATCAATCTGAATAGAGCCACTATCAGGTGTTTCAAGATAATTGAGACTGCGAAGGAAGGTTGATTTTCCAGCTCCTGAAGAACCAATCAAGGCTACAACTTCCCCTTTTTGAATATCCAAGTCCAGATGATCCAAGACAGTCTGTCCTGAAAAGGATTTGCTTAAATTCGAAATCTTAATCATTAACGAAGGTCTCCTTTCACATCTGTTTGCACTGTATCTGGTGCAGAAATAGCCATTTTTCTCTCGATGAAACGACCTAGGCTTTCAATTCCGATATTGACTACCCAATAAACAAGAGCAACGGAGATGAAGCGCTCAAAATAACGATAATCGGCACCACCCAAAATCTGAGCTTGGGCAAAGACTTCCACAACACCCGCACTAAAGGCTAGAGAAGTCCCCTTGGTCAAGCCGATTAGGGAATTAATCAAGGTTGGAGTCGCCACAACGGCCGCATTTGGAATAATCACGCGACGATAAACTTGTGCTCGGGTCATCCCCAGACTGCGTGCTGCCTCAATCTCACCAGGATTGACTGAGAGAATGGCTGCACGAATAGTTTCACTGGCATAAGCAGCCTCATTAAAAGCAAAGGCAACAATCGCAAAAGCAGCAGCTGGAATCGCATTGATATTGAGACCAGTCCCCCATTGCTGATTGAGAGCTTTCAAAGCCAAAGGAATTCCGTAGTAGGTCAACATGAGTTGCACCAAAATCGGTGTCCCTTTTAAGAAACTAACAAAGAAGGCCTGCAAGGGATATAAAATTCTGACACGATTGATTTTCACAATGGCAAAAATCAGAGCCAAAACCAAGCCAAAAAAGGCACCACCAATTGTCAACATAATCGTTGTTGGAAGTTGTTGGACAATTCTCGGGATTCCATCAAAGACCGAACGCAGACTAAACAGCTTGCCATCCGGAATCAATTGCATCAAGTTTTGGTACCAATCTGATGCTAAAATCGTTGTAACATTCATAAAAACATCCTCTCCTGATAATGATTCATTCTACCATACTTCTGCCGTCAATGAAATTATTTGCTACGGTCAGATACAGACTTTGTCTACCTACTAGTTTATCATACTTTGAAACAGGGAGGTTATATATTTTATCTATCAAAGAGATAGATAAAAACTATTTCAATCCCAATTCTTCATAAGCTTTTCGATAACCGATTTGCTTAACAGTTCCATTTTCTACTAAAATGGGTCGTTTTAACAACATACCGTCACTTGCTAGCAACTCAGCCGCTTCTTGGTTTGACAGACTTCCTACCTTATCTTTCAGCCCTAATTCACGGTATTTGATTCCACTGGTGTTGAAAAATTGCTTCAATTCAAATCCTGAGGTTTCTAGCCAGTTTAAAATGACTTCTTGACTAGGTGTTTCTTCCACGATGTGAACAGCTTTGTAGTCCACACCGAGTTGGTTTAATTCTTGTTTTGCTTTTTTACAAGTTGTACATTTTGGGTATTCGATAAATTCTAACATGTGTTTCACTTTCTATTTTATATCTTTAAAATCTGCGTCTTCATGCTCCAAGAGCCCGGCTTTCTTTTCCACTCCTGCAGCATAACCTGTCAGACGCTTGCCTACTCCCAGCACACGGTGACAAGGTACTAGGATAGACCAAGGATTGCGCCCCACTGCTCCACCAATTGCTTGAGCAGAAGGCACTTGCAGATCTTGGGCTATTTGTCCATAGGTCACTGTCTGACCATAAGGAATTCCCTGTAAATAGGACCAAACTCGCTTTTCAAAATCCGTACCGATTGGAGCCAAAGGTAAGTTGGATAAATCCTGCGACTTTCCTTTAAAATAATTATCTAAGCAAGCAATAACTGTATCTAAAATAGGATGACTAACAACTTCGTCTATTGTTTCATCTCCCAATCCCCTCTCAAAATGCTTCTGATCCTGTACCCAAATGCCATACAGATAATGATCATCAGCTACGAGAGAAAGAGAGCCAATTGGCGAAGAGTAGAGCATTTTTGCATACTTCTTTTGCATTATTTCTTTAATTTTTGATAGGCCAAGCGTTCACCATCTACTGGCACCTTACCAACCTGTTTAAAACCGAGTTTTTCAAAAATACGTTGCATGGCCTTGTTTGCAGCGTGCGTATCTGAGCGAAAATCCAGATAATCAAAACCTTCAATCAGACCTTCTAGGAAAGTCTGAGCAACTCCCTGTCCCTGGACATCTGCTGCCACAGCGATACGGTGAAAGACCAGATATTCTGACTCTCCAGCTTGCCAGCTTCCTTCATAAATAGCTTCATAGGCTGCCTCTGGACCCTTGGTCACAGCAGCATAGGCTAGCAGTTCTCCATCTTCCAAGGCAACATAAGCTTGACCTGAGATAATATCATCGATAATAATGTCCGCATTTGGATAGCCATTTTGCCACTGGTCACTACCAGCATCTGCTAAACGTTTTTTAGCACCCTCCATCACCTGCATGATGGCATCTACTTCATTTGGAAAAGCTAAACGAATCTCCATCTTTTCTCCTCTTTTCTGACTAGTTTCTCCCATCATAGCATAATTTAAGCCTTTTCACAAGCAGTTAAAACTTGACTATTTGTTTTTATTATTTTATAATCTAGTTATTAAAACTAGATAAAAAGGAGTTGAAAATGAAAACTACCTTTTCCTACCCTAAATGGGCAGAAATCCCAAATATTGACCTCTATCTGGATCAGGTTTTACTCTATGTCAATCAGATCTGCGCTCCTGTCTCTCCAGATAAAGACAAGGGACTAACAGCATCTATGGTCAACAATTATGTTAAACATGGTTATCTGACAAAGCCTGACAAGAAAAAATACCAACGTCAACAGATTGCCCGTTTGATTGCTATCACTACCCTCAAATCTGTCTTTTCAATTCAAGAAATTGCTCAGACACTCAATACTCTTCAAAGTCAAGCCAGTTCAGACCAACTCTACGATGCCTTTGTGGACTATATGAACCACGAGATTGACCCAGCAAACCCTATTATCCAAAGTAGCTGCCAAACCGTTAAACTCTATCATCAAACTCTAGCCCTAATCCATCATTCTGAAGAGGAGGTAATCAAATGAACACTAGTCTTAAACTCAGCAAACAACTTAGTTTCGGAGAGGAGATTGCTAATAGCGTGACCCATGCTGTGGGGGCAGTCATCATGCTCATCTTGCTCCCTATTTCATCCACCTATAGTTATGAAGCACACGGATTTTTATCCTCTATCGGCGTTTCCATTTTTGTTATCAGCCTTTTTCTCATGTTCCTCTCATCCACCATTTACCACTCTATGGCCTATGGTTCGACCCACAAATACGTCTTGAGAATTATTGACCATTCTATGATTTATGTGGCTATCGCAGGCTCTTATACGCCGGTCGTCTTAACATTGATGAATAACTGGTTTGGCTATCTGATTATTGCCATCCAATGGGGAACGACTATCTTTGGTATTCTCTATAAAATCTTTGCTAAAAAGGTCAATGAAAAATTCAGCCTTGCTCTTTATTTGATTATGGGCTGGCTGGTTCTGGCTATCATTCCTGCCATTATCAGTCAAACAATGCCAATTTTCTGGAGTCTCATGGTAACTGGCGGACTCTCTTATACAGTTGGAGCTGGATTTTACGCCAAGAAAAAACCTTATTTCCACATGATTTGGCATCTCTTTATCCTAGCTGCGTCCTCACTCCAATACATCGCCATTGTTTATTTCATGTAAAAATAGGTTAGGACAAAAAATCCTAACCTATTTTTATTATGTGACGATTAATCCTGTCTATTTTTACCCAATCACACTTCCGTTTGGTACAGCTGGATCAACTGTGAGAAGGGTTAATTTTCCATCATGTTCAGCTGATAGGATCATACCTTGGCTGACATATTTTTTCATCATCTTACGCGGTTTGAGGTTGGCAACGATTTGAACTTTCTTGCCGACCAATTCTTGTTCGTTTGGATAGTATTTTGCAATTCCTGAGAGGATTTGACGATCTTCACCATCACCAGCATCCAAGCGGAATTGAAGCAACTTATCTGAACCTTCTACTTTAGACACTTCTTTGACTTCTGCGACACGGATTTCAACCTTATCAAAGTCTTCAAACTTGATTTCTTCCTTGTTTAGTTTGAGTTCGACTTCGTCTGGATTCCACTCTTTTTCGACAGCTGGCTTGTTGCCTTCCATTTGTTCCTTGATATAGGCAATTTCTTCTTCCATATCCAGACGTGGGAAAATTGGAGTTCCCTTAGCAACTACAGTTACACCTGCAGGGAAAGCAGCCAAGCTCAAGTTCTCAAGGCTCGCTACTTCATCCAAACCAAGTTGAGTCAAGACTGCACGACTGGTTTCCATCATAAACGGCTCAATCAAGTGTGCTACGACGCGGAGGCTGGCTGCCAAGTGGCTCATGACACTTGCTAATTGGTCACGAAGTGCTTCATCCTTAGCCAAGACCCATGGAGCTGTCTCGTCGATGTATTTATTAGTACGAGAGATAAGAGTCCAGACTGCTTCAAGGGCACGTGGGTAGTCAACTGCTTCCATGTGTGTATGGTAATCAGCAATTGATTGTTCTGCAACCTCAGCAAGAACATTATCAAACTCTGTTACACCCTCTACATAGGCTGGAATTTGTCCATCAAAGTACTTGTTAATCATAGAAACCGTACGATTGAGGAGGTTCCCAAGGTCATTAGCCAATTCATAGTTGATACGGCCTACATAGTCCTCTGGTGTGAAGGTTCCGTCTGAACCAACTGGAAGGCTACGCATGAGGTAGTAACGAAGTGGATCTAGTCCATAACGCTCTACCAACATTTCAGGGTAAACGACATTCCCTTTAGACTTAGACATCTTACCGTCTTTCATGACGAACCAACCATGAGCAATCAAACGATCTGGCAATTTGATATCCAACATCATAAGAAGGATTGGCCAATAGATTGAGTGGAAACGAAGGATGTCTTTTCCTACCATGTGGAAAACTGTTCCATTCCAGAACTTGTCAAAGTTACCATGTTCATCTTGACCGTAGCCAAGAGCTGTCGCATAGTTAAGAAGGGCATCAATCCAAACGTAGACAACGTGTTTTGGATTTGATAGGACTGGTACTCCCCATGTAAAGGTTGTACGAGAAACTGCCAAATCTTCCAAACCTGGTTCGATGAAGTTGCGAAGCATTTCATTCAGACGACCATCTGGAGTGATAAATTCAGGATGGGACTTGAAAAATTCCACCAAACGATCTTGGTATTTGCTGAGACGAAGGAAGTATGATTCTTCAGAAACCCATTCTACTTCGTGACCTGATGGAGCAATACCCCCAGTTACATTTCCAGCTTCGTCATGGAAAACTTCCGCAAGCTGGCTTTCTGTAAAGAATTCCTCATCTGAGACTGAGTACCAACCAGAATATTCACCCAAATAGATATCATCTTGAGCAAGCAGGCGCTCAAAGACTTGAGCTACTACTTTTTCATGGTAGTCATCCGTTGTACGGATGAATTTATCGTATGAGATATCGAGTAATTGCCAGAGTTCTTTAACACCAACTGCCATTCCGTCAACATAGGCTTGAGGGGTGATTCCAGCTTCTTCAGCTTTTTGCTGGATTTTCTGACCATGTTCATCAAGACCTGTCAGATAAAAGACATCGTAGCCCATCAAGCGTTTGTAACGTGCTAGGACATCACAGGCGATGGTTGTGTAGGCAGATCCGATATGAAGTTTTCCAGATGGATAGTATATCGGCGTTGTAATATAAAAATTCTTTTCAGACATAATTTTTCCTTTCCAGGCAAATGAAACCTGTTTTTCTAACACTTCATTATATCACATTTTGAAGGATTTTCGATAGAGAAATCCATACAAAAACAAGATAGACGAGTGTCCATCTTGTTTATTCTATTCATAACGAAGGGCTTCAATTGGATCAAGTTTCGATGCCTTGTTGGCTGGCAAGACTCCAAAAATCATACCCACGCTAGCCGAAACTGCAAGACTAAATAGGGCAACTGGAATTGATACTCCTACTTCTATACCCGCAATCAATCCTTGCAAGAGTATACCAGCTATAGCGGTTAAGCCTGTCGCAATGGTTAAACCAATGACTCCACCAAGCAAGGTCAATATCATAGATTCAATCAAAAACTGAATTAAAATATTGGCACGCGTTGCACCCAAAGCCTTACGGAGACCAATCTCACGCGTACGCTCCGTCACCGAAACCAGCATGATGTTCATAACACCAGTCCCTCCAACAAAAAGTGAAATTCCTGCAATGGCACTAATAATCGTAGTTATAAAACCGAACATTTGTTGTACTTCTTGGAAGGCAGCAGTCGCATCTGACACCTGATACTCCCCTTGCTGAAGACCAGCAATCTCGGTCAATTTTCTAGCTAATTCTGGTCCCACTGTTGGTGTCAAACTGGTATCATTGACACGGAAGACAATATCAGAAATTTCATCCGTATTAAAGTTATTGGCAAGAGAAATATTAGTCGTAATTGGAAGTCCACCAATACCAAAAGTCTTGGCAGTCTTGGCCTCATCGCTGGTATAGACACCAATGACACGATAGCTAAAGCCACCAACATCTATAACCTGGTTAACAGCTTCTTGAGCAGATCCAAACAGGCTATTAGCAAGTTCTTGGTCTAGCAAAATGACACTGGCCACATCTTTATAATCCTGAGCTATGAGACTGCGGCCTGCAACAATTTCATTTTCAACTGCCTTCATGTAGGTAATATTCCCACCTGTCAAGCTAGCGCGCTCCACTTTTTTATCTTTATAAGACAGGGTGGTATTCGTTGAGTTGGTTACATAGTAACTGTCCACACCCTTAAGTTTTGCTGCCTCCTTGACCCAGGATTCTTGCGGTTTTGGTGGTTCAACAGGAACATCCTCTTCTTTACCAGATACTGTCAAAGCTGATTGCTTTTGGGTAAAAGAACCATCTTTACTTTTGATAGGCGAGAAAAAGACATGGATATTCTTCTGTGACTTGGTCATATTTTTATTAACCTGACGAGACATAGAATCTCCTAGAGCCATAATCACAACAACTGATGAAACACCGATGATGATTCCAATCATAGTGAGAAAAGAGCGCATCTTATGGGCCATGATAGATGAAAAGGCGAATTTTAGATTCTGCATCTTAGTTTTCCTCCTTTTCTAACTGAGCACTATCAGATGAAATAACTCCATCTCGAATGACAATCTGACGTTTGGCATAAGCAGCGATCTCAGGCTCATGCGTTACCATGATAATGGTTTTTCCTTCTTTGTTCAAGTCAACCAATAGTTGCATAATTTGATTCCCTGTTTTGGTATCCAAGGCTCCTGTCGGTTCGTCCGCTAGAATAATAGAAGGATTATTTACCAAGGCACGCGCAATAGCCACACGTTGCTTTTGACCACCAGATAATTCCGAAGGCAAATGATGACTACGTTCTGTCAATTCAACCTTATCTAGATATTCCTCAGCTAACTTGCGACGTTTTGAAGCCGAAACTCCCGCATAAATCAAGGGCAATTCTACGTTTTGCAGAGCATTGAGTTTAGATAGAAGAAAGAACTGTTGAAAGACAAATCCGATTTGTTGGTTGCGGACCTTGGCTAGTTGTTTTTCACCTAGTCCAGCCACTTCTTGACCTTCAAGATAATACTCTCCACTGGTTGGTGTATCCAACATGCCAATCGTGTTCATCAGGGTTGACTTACCTGAACCGGATGGTCCCATGATGGCAACAAATTCACCCTCATTCACTTCTAGGTTGATATTTTTGAGAACCTGCAGTTCTTGGTCACCATTACGGTAGCTTCTGCAGATATTTTTTAAACTAATTAGTTTCTTCATCAGCCTTCACCTCTTTTCCTTCCTCTAGAGAAGACGTTGGGTTACTGATGACCTTGACTCCATTTGTCAGACCTGAAGTGATTTCTTGGTTGTCTGCATCAGCATTACCCAAACCAACTTCCACTTTTTTGGCCTTTTTCTGCTCGTCAAGCACCCAGACATAGTTCTTATCATTTTCAGTCACAATACTTGTTAGAGGAACCAAAATAGCTTTAGTCTTGTTCTTCACCTCAACACTTACTGAGAATCCTTGTTTTAAATCACCGATTTCACTTGTAACATCAATGGTATATGGATATTTAGAACCAGAATTACCACCTGCTGCGGCAGTAGCTGCACTTGCTGCTTCACCATTGTTTTTAGGGTAGTCAGAAATGTAGCTAATCTTACCAGTCCAGCTCTTATCTTGGTAAACTTTAGAAGTAAAGGTTACTTCTTGTCCTACAGAGAGGTTGGCAAGGTTATATTCAGATAGTTCCCCCTTAACTTGCAAGTTTTCATTGCTAACGACATGAACTACCACCTGGCTAGCTCCAGTTGGAGATTTAGAAACATTACGGTTGACTTCGACCACAGTTCCCTCTAAGGTACTGAGAACCGTCATTGCATCCAACTGACTTTGAGCCTTGCTTAATTGCGCTGCTGCATCTGCACGAGCATCACGAGCATCACCTAATTGTGCATAAATAGATGACACTGAATTTCCTGAGACTGGAGCTGGAGTTTGGGCTGCAGCTCCTTCGCCTCCTGCTGGTACTAGTAACTGGGGAGCTGAAGCAGCTTCATTTCGTGCTTGATTGAGTTCATTGATATGACGGTCTGCCTTAGCAACTGCTCGACTCGCTGAATCATAGGCCGCCTGGGCTTCTGAACTACTGTACTTGACTAAAGCCTGCCCTTCACTGACTTTATCACCCACAGAAACAAGGATTTCATCTAAATCTCCCTTACTAGCATCAAAATAAACATATTGTTCATTTTTTGCTGTTACTGTCCCTGACAATAAAACAGAGGATGCCACGCTTCCTTCCTTGGCAACAACAAGATGAGTAGCCTCATCTTTCACAGCAGTCTGAGAAGGTTGTCTAAAGAGTAAAATCCCCCCAGCACCCAATACAACTACACTTGCAGCACCGATTGCTGCATACAATTGCCACTTTTTAGCTTTACCATTCTTTTTCATAATGAAACTCCTTTTTGATTTAAAGTTCTTAACAATATTATACAAAAATTATCAATTTGAAACAATAACATTTCAGAACGAAATAATGACATTTCAGGATTTAATTATTGTTCGGAATTTATTTTACAATCGTTGTACTAGTTATATAATACACTTTATTTTTCTTTTTTGCAAGCCTTTTCTTTAATTTTTTTGAACGTAGCAGATTTTTGCAATCACATCAAAAAAAAGATAGAATATGACTATCAAAAAATGACACTCTACTATTTAGAAGAGTACAAAGGAGTTTTCAATGAGAGAATACGATATCATTGCTATCGGTGGTGGTAGCGGAGGAATTGCTACCATGAACCGTGCTGGTGAACACGGAGCCAAAGCGGCCGTTATTGAGGAAAAGAAACTAGGTGGAACCTGTGTCAATGTCGGTTGTGTTCCTAAGAAAATCATGTGGTACGGGGCGCAAATCGCTGAGACTTTCCATCAATTTGGAGAAGACTACGGCTTTAAGACTACTGATCTTAACTTTGACTTTGCTACCCTACGTCGTAATCGTGAAGCCTACATCGATCGCGCTCGTTCTTCTTATGATGGCAGTTTTAAACGCAACGGTGTAGACTTGATTGAAGGTCATGCTGAATTTGTAGATTCTCATACTGTTAGCGTAAATGGTGAACTGATTCGTGCTAAACATATTGTGATTGCTACTGGTGCCCATCCAAGTATTCCAGACGTTCCTGGTGCTGAACTAGGTGGCTCTTCTGATGATGTATTTGCCTGGGAAGAACTTCCAGAGTCAGTTGCCATTCTAGGCGCTGGTTATATCGCCGTTGAATTGGCTGGCGTGCTCCACACTTTTGGTGTTAAGACAGACCTCTTTGTTCGCCGCGATCGTCCTTTACGTGGTTTTGATTCTTACATCGTTGAAGGTCTGGTCAAGGAAATGGAAAGAACAAACTTGCCACTTCATACTCACAAAGTCCCTGTCAAGTTAGAAAAAACTGCTGAAGGCATTACCATTCATTTCGAAGATGGTACTAGTCACACAGCTAGCCAAGTTATCTGGGCTACTGGTCGCCGTCCAAACGTTAAGAGCTTGCAACTTGAAAAAGCTGGAGTCACTCTGAACGAACGTGGCTTTATCCAAGTGGATGAATACCAAAATACTGTTGTTGAGGGAATCTATGCTCTAGGTGATGTAACAGGCGAAAAAGAACTGACTCCAGTTGCTATCAAGGCTGGACGTACCCTATCTGAACGTCTCTTTAACGGAAAAACAACTGCAAAAATGGACTACTCAACTATTCCAACTGTTGTCTTTTCACACCCTGCTATCGGAACTGTTGGTTTGACAGAAGAACAAGCCATTAAAGAATACGGTCAAGACCAAATCAAGGTTTACAAATCAAGCTTTACGTCTATGTACTCTGCTTGCACTTGCAACCGTCAAGAAACTCGTTTCAAATTGATCACAGCTGGTTCAGAAGAAAAAGTTGTCGGACTTCATGGAATTGGCTACGGCGTTGATGAAATGATTCAAGGATTTGCCGTTGCTATCAAAATGGGAGCAACCAAGGCTGACTTTGACGCAACTGTGGCGATTCACCCAACTGCATCTGAAGAATTTGTAACTATGCGTTAATCGAAATAAAAGAAGCAGAGCAAAAAACACTTCTAAATATCAAAAAGCGAGTATTTCCGTAGTTGGAGATACTCGTTTTCTTATGTTTTATTTTATAGTATGTTGAAATAAGATATGCAAAAATCAATTAACAAACCATAGCAAAATACAAGGATTATAATACAATCATTTATTCTTTTCTTTAAAAGATTCATATATTTTTTTATATAACTCTTTGATATCTTTTTTCTGAGAATTCAACTCTTCTTTACCATA
>OGTC01000264.1_pt1 | contig 22259 bp, 8 predicted proteins | sample 1574531 | NCBI WGS metagenome assembly OGTC01 (sample SAMN03295859, study PRJEB24534) | human gut metagenome | isolation source: fecal sample 2 from infant 9 | host: Homo sapiens | place: USA: Pittsburgh, PA | collected 2014-07 | reverse complement strand
TTTAGGAAATCCAGAATATGCGAGAAGCACTTTTTGTGCACGTTATTATTGGGTGCGTTGGCAAACTCTATCTATGATTGGACTGAGCTCTTCCTAGTTCAATGGGCGCAACCTTGAACAATCCATGTAGATAGACTATACGATAACGATAAGTGCCATTATGTTCAATTCACCGATAGTAGCGATATCGATAGCGAATATCGGTATCTCGCTTAGTCAAGTGTAACTGGTAGCAGAGATTACAGATTATTCTCGAGAGCCAGTTTGTGGCGAGTAAAGCTAAACACTACTTTATTCAGGAAAATCAGCACACTTACCTACGATCCAAAAAGGGAGTACAAGCATCTTCACCTTATGAGCTAACATATAACTCAAACCCGACTAAACACAAACACGATGAATTATCCCACCTTAACGTGTGGGTTGCAATCAGTCTTGGTACCGATGGCCCCCAATAACGCAAATGCATTTAATCCATGTTTCTATACAACTACGGTATCAATCTTTGCCACGTGTATTCTTTTATGGGGTGGAACTGTCTTTTGGCAACAGTGGAGAAAGCTTCATCAACCAGACTACCTGCTCAAGAATGTAGGTTCAGCACAGTTTGTTCGAGTTACGGCTGTACTGATTCAGGTTGTCTTATTTCTATATATCAGCAGCTTTGTTAGCATTCACGAGAGGTTAGCGGATCAAAAGATTGTTGCTTTTGGTTTGCTATCAGTTACAATGCTGTGTGTCATCTTGCCATTACATTTGTTGGAAACTGTGAGCTCTCCCATTCAGCTAGATATACTACTTGTTTTTTGGCCATGCTTTACAGTACTTGCTAGTGCACTATATTTTCAAGACAATTACACGAATTGGGTTATTATTCAACTGGTGAAATCGATTCTGATTATTGAGATCATCGTGGTGATAAACAGTATCAATATATTCGTGTTAGAATATTTCAAATGGCAGCCAAGTGAAGATATAATTCAGGAGTATAAAAGAGCTGGATACGAAGAGAAGTTAGAAGAGCCCAATATACTTCAACGTCTCACGTTCACTTGGATGAATAAATTAATCGTCAACTCCTACAAGAACAAGACTGTAACAAACACCGAGTTACCAAATACACCAAAAGAAATTTCAACAGTGTATTCTACCACCATTTTGGAAAAACATTGGCACAATGGGAGCTTGCTCACCAGTTTGCTCAACTCCTTTGGAGGTGGCCTCTTTGTGGCCTTTGGATACGAGCTAGCAGCTAGAGCACTTAACTTTACTAAGCCACAGTTGTTGAGATTTCTCATTTTATTTTTCACCATAAAGAACCCACCAATGTTACGAGGATCACTAATTTGCGTGGGGATATTTGCCAATACCGTGGCTCAAAATGCATTAAATAACAAGTACATGTTGAGAAATTTGGAAAACAGCTTAAATATTCGAAGCTCACTAACATCATTGGTTTATAAAAAAGCCTTGAAGCTTTCAAGCGAAGCAAGATTGAATAGCCCATCGGGTGACATAATAAACTTGATGTCTGTCGATATCAATAGAATATCGTCAGCAATGTTGAGTATCAGTACCTTGATTATAGCCCCCTTTGACATAATTTTGGGTTTGATTTCGTTGTGGCCATTATTAGGAGTGTCCACTTTTGCTGGTTTCATAGCTATTGTAGTGGCTTTGCCAATTAATGCTATACTAGTCAAGTACATCACGAACTGGAACCGAAAGCAAATGAAGTTGAAGGACGAGCGAACGGGGGTAATCAATGAAATCTTAACATCAATAAAAAGTATAAAATTGTTTGCGTGGGAGAAACCTATGTTGGCCAAATTATCGGAGGCTAGAAATGACCGCGAATTAAAGAACTTGGTCAAGGTCAGATTTTACAATCAAGTATCAAACTTTGTTTGGTCTTTGATACCTATATTGATGAACTTGCTTTGTTTTGGATCCTATGTTTTAACACAAAAGAAGCCATTAACCTCTGACATTGTTTTTCCTGCATTGAGTTTATTGAGTTTGGTCTCCAACCCTATCTTGGAATTTTCCGAGACAATCAACTCTTATATTGAGGGGAAAGTGGCGTTGAAAAGGGTGCGCAACTTTTTGGTTAATGAAGAACTCGATCCGAGCGCCATAAGCAAAATAAAAGATTCCAATGATTCCCATGAGAATGCAGTGGAGATAATCAATGCGTCGTTTTACTGGACTAGACCGAGATACGTTGACGATACGGAAGTCGAAGTAGTTGCTGATTCTCACGCGTTGAAAGATGTGAAGTTCCAAGCTTCTACAGGATCCTTGTCATGTATAATTGGAAAAGTCGGTAGTGGGAAAACCTCTTTATTATATGCACTTCTCGGTCAGATGGTTTGCATTAAGGGACAATTGCCAATCAAGCCAATGGTAAACGTTTATGGATCAGTCGCTTATTGTGCTCAGAGCCCTTGGATTATGAATGCCTCTGTCAAGGAAAACGTTTTGTTTGGATGCAAATTTGATCAAGAATTCTACAAGTTAACTATCGCCGCGTGTCAGTTAGAACAAGATTTGAAAATTTTGCCAGATGGAGACGAAACACAAGTTGGTGAAAAGGGTGTCAGTTTATCAGGTGGACAAAAGGCTAGGTTAGCTCTTGCAAGAGCAGTGTATGCTAGGGCGGACATTTACTTGTTGGATGATATCCTATCAGCAGTCGATTCACATGTGGGGAAGAAGATTATAGAACAAGTTCTTTCCAAAAACGGATTGCTAGGTTCAAGAACAATCATCTTGTGTACAAATCTGATTCTGGTATTGAAATATTCCGACAGCGTTACGATGATTGAAAAGGGACGCATAATCGAGTCAGTTCCATACCTGGAAGTTGATCAAAACCATCATCCTAAGATTTATAATTTGATCAAAAACTTTGGGAATGATACAAGTGAGAGTTCGTCAGCAACGCCACCACCACCTCCAGCATCAAGCGAAACTGATACTCTGGTCGTGGAAGGTGAGTTAGAAACACAGACATTAATGAAATTGGATAAATCACGACGTGCGAGTATTGAGTCATTCCACTGGGATCCTTTGCAAAAATTATTGCCAAATTTGAAATCGGGTTTGACGCAAGAAGAGAGTCAAAAGGGGAAAGTGAAGTGGGAAGTTTACATAGCATACATAAAAGCTTGTTCAATTGGAGGAATCCTCGTGTGGTTATGCTTCATAATCATGTCGAATCTTCTATCAATTGGAAGTAATTATTGGCTCAAACATTGGACAGAACAAAATTCCGAAGCTGGGGAAAATAAGGATATTTGGAACTTTCTTATAGTGTATGCCGCGTTGGGGGTAGGTGCCACTTTTATGACTGTTGGCCGGTCATTAATCATGAGGATGTGGCTTGGTATAAATGCATCTAAAAAAATACACAATCAGATGGCAAAGAGAGTTGTGGGGGCACCTATGGAGTTTTTCGAAAGGACCCCCGTGGGGAGAATTATGAATCGTTTCACCAATGACATAAATAGGATTGACGATGGAATTCCAGCTATATTCCTGGCATTTGTTTCACAAGTAAGTCGAACTATATTCACGCTAATAGTTGTTAGTCTCGCAATTCCTGCGTATTTTATCCTGATTTTAGTATTGGGTGCCATTTACGCTTATTACGAAGTTTATTACGTTGCTATTTCGAGAGAGTTGAAGAGGTTAGTAAGTGTTTCGAGGTCTCCAATTTATGGTCACTTGGGTGAAAGTTTAAACGGTCTTGACACCATTAGGGCTTATGGGCAAAATGACAGATTTGATTTCATCATGAATAAAGTTGTTGATTTCAACTTGAAATCTCAATATATGCTCACATCGATCAATAGGTGGTTATTTTTCAGATTACAAGTTGTGGGAGGATTAGCTGTGTTGTCGGCTTCAATTATGTTGATTTTAAGTGTTCGTACAGCACACCCCTTGACTTCATCCATGGCAGGGTTTTTGATGACTTATGCACTACAAGTGACAGGCTCTTTGAGGATTGTAGTGAGACAATCGGCGGAAGTTGAGACGAGCATTGTTGCAGTTGAGCGGTGTTTGGAGTACACGCAATTGCCAGTGGAGGAAGAAGAAAGTAAAAAAGTGTTCACCCCACCTATTGGCTGGTACAAACGTGGTGATATTCAGTTCACTGATTACTCTACAAGATACAGACAGAATCTTGACTTAGTCTTGAAGAGCATTCTGTTGACAGTTGCTGAAGGTGAGAAGGTAGGCGTTGTTGGTAGAACTGGAGCTGGCAAAAGTACACTTGCATTGGCTATTTTCAGAATCATCGAACCAGCGGAGGGAAACATTGAAATAAACAACATCAACACAAGTGCAATCTCCTTGTATGAGTTGAGGCACCGTTTGAGTATAATTCCACAAGATTCGCAATTATTCAAGGGGACAATAAGGCAAAATCTAGATCCCTTTGACTATTATACTGATGATGAGATTTGGAAAGCTTTAGAATTAGCTCATTTGAAAGCTCATGTTCTTCAGCTCAATAGCGATGATGTTCATAAAAACGATGGTAGTACCAACGATGGTAGTACCAACGATGCCTTGAAGCTCACTAATGACCAGCTATTTTGCAAAGTGCTTGAAGGCGGTTCCAACTTTTCAGCAGGTCAGAGACAGCTAATGTCACTCGCAAGAGTGTTGTTGAAGATGAATGATTCAAAGATTCTTGTTCTCGATGAAGCCACTGCAGCTGTTGATGTGGAGACAGACAAAATCATTCAAGAAACGATTCGTCAGGAGTTCAAAGACAAGACCATCATTACTATAGCACATAGGCTAGAGACAGTAATGGACAGTGACAAGATACTAGCATTAAACGATGGACAAGTTGCAGAGTTTGACACTCCAAGCCATCTTTTACTGGCCAAACGTGGGGTATTTTATAGCTTGTGTGAACAAGGAGGTTACATATAGGAACATAAACTAAATCATAGATAAATTTAGAAAGACTTTGTATTTGCTTCTCAACTATACGCAATGTCTTTGAAGCAAGAGAGAATAGTTATGTTGGTCAGCATCAGTAGAAGAATTTGTCCTTGCGGTATATCAATTACACAAAGACGGTACCAAAATCGGATTGAAATCTTCTCCTCAACAAAAAAAAAGAAAACCACTTTGCTCCGCTAAAAGTGGGAAAACAAAAACGACAAAAAAAAAAAAAAAGAGAAAGACAAAGTGTAGATTGGATAACTGCCAATCAGACTAATACCAAATAGGATTGAAAATCTTTTTACAAGCTAGCTTTTATACCTATCCCACTAATACATATTCAAGTACTCACACTTTCTTCATAATGGCCTCAACAGCACAACACGCTTCCAAGTTTACTCGTTTCTTAAACTCCGAAACTGGTCCTAAAACGGTGCATTTTTGGGCACCTGTCTTCAAATGGGCATTGGTCATTGCTGGTATAAATGATTTACAAAGGCCTGTTGAGAAATTAAGTGGTACCCAACAAATTGCTTTGTTTGCTACTGGTGCTATATGGACTAGATGGGCTGGTTTTGTTATCAAGCCTAGAAATCCCTTATTAGCTTCTGTCAATTTCTTCTTGGGTGCAGTTGCTGGTTACCAATTGGTTAGAATTGTTAATTACAGACGTGATTTGGGAGACTCACCAATGCAAGTATTCAAGTACATTATAGATGGTGATCCAACCAAGCAAAAAGAGCAAGCAGTACCTGTACCATCCATTGATAAAAAATAGAGCATTGCGGGAGAAGACTGAGGAGTCGCGTAATTTATGAAGATTTGTATAGATGCGGGTTTTATAAATGGTTTATACAAGAATTTCAATAATCAATGCAACATCTCTTCGTCGTCGTTGTCAGACTCCACTAATGGTTGAGTATTGGTACCTTCATTTTGATTACTTGGTTCTGTCTCGTTCGTATGCACCTCAGACTCATGACGATATACCACCTCTGATCTATCTATCTCACTCCTCTTCTTTTCTATGTTTTCCTCAAATTCCGATACAGCTCCGTCGTTTTCGGCTCTAGACAGTTTTTCAATGTTTATGGTGTCTCTTTCTTCATCCACATCATCCTCACTATCCATTGGCCCTTGATCAGCTTCTCCCTCGTCACCTTCACTTTCACTTTCACTTTCATCTTCTTCGTCATCGTCCTCCTCGTCTTTCGCTTTACTATCCTCTGCATTTGCCATTTCAACCGATTCAATCATTTGCTGTACCTTGATATCAAAAAACTCTTTCAATTGATTATCTCTTACTGTCCATGTCCTATTTTGTGTCTGAATTTTGTTCTTCATCAACATCAAAATTTCCAAATGCACTCTTTTCTCAACCCGTAGCCTAAACTCTATGTTGATTAAGCGTTGAATTATTGAAAAATCAGGGAAAAGAAGTTTACTTTCGTGACCAGGATTGAGTGAAAATAATTGTTCCAATTGCAAGTTCGTCGTACCATACAGTTTCCCTAGTTTCAACAATTTCTCATCACCGTAATTTTCCAAAGTCTTGATGCTTACTGTAAAGTCTGGTATTTTGATTGTTTTTGCCAAAGCTTCATAAGAATTGCTTGATTCGTTCAACTTTTGATTAACTTTGGCTATTTTACCCACGACTTGGTTGTAATTTGTAATATCCTCCTTGATAAATTGCAACCTAGTTTCACTTTCCCAGTCCTTGTATTCCTTATGCGATTTGTCCAATTTGAAAGAATCAACGATGTAGTTTCTTTTCTTTAATCTGATATCTAATGGGGTGAACGTACCTTCATTCTTCAACTGTTCTTTACTTAGATTCAAAAGGTCATGGGCTGACTTAAAAGTTTCAAGGTTTCTCTCAAGACTACTCACAAGTAGGTCTATTTTCTCAGATGGCTCGACTGAAGACATTACTCGTGTAGATATTTAGCCTTCGACGGTGATGAAACAGTATGATCAATATTGTTTTTTTTTTTTTACAACCAAATTCTATTCAAGAAATCACCTACACGTTTATAGCTTCGAAACACACAGACGAACCCTTTCACGTTTTACCAATGACCAATCAATTGGACTTGTCTGATTTGAGGACCCAGTTTCGAAATGCAGTACAACGATTGAATCGACTTTCCCTCTATCAATCTGCCAAATGGTGCGCAGAGGCATTGAATGGACTTTCCAAAGAACTAACTCTGGCAGGAATAGGGTCTACGCAACAATTAGACGAAGAGGGTTATGAAGACTTTGATAAAGTTCTACTAGCTCAGTCGTATTTTAACTGCAAGGAGTTTGATAGGACGACACAAGTCTTGGAAGGTTGCAAAAGTGGAGACGCAAAATTCTTACGCTTATATGCAACGTTGATATCTATTGACAAACGGTCTACTGAGGATAGCGACGGAGTGATTAATGTTGGATCAAATGATGTTAATGTTCTTGATGGAAGCGGAGTTAATCCTAATGATTATAACGATGCAACTAAAGTGGAAGGAAATCACAACATTGCCAATTCTAAATACACGAGAATACTCACAGAGTCGGAAGCATACTTGTCGGGGAAGGAAAATCCTTTCCTTTATTACCTTAATGGAGTTATTTATCGCAAGAGAAAGAAAATCCAAACAGCTCAGAAAAATTTGTATCAATCATTAGTACTTTTCCCATTCAATTGGTCATGTTGGCGAGAGTTGATAAATTCCTTTGTAACGTATGAAGAAGCACAGGGTTTCATTCAGAAAGTGAAGAAGAAAAACGAATCGTTTGCTAGCACAATCATGTTTCAAATTTTTGAAATGGTTGTGTTACAAGAATCACATCAAAGTCTGGGTAGGTTATTTGAATTGGTAAATCACTTGCTGAGTATTTTCCCTAACTTTACTTTTATAAAAGTTCAACAATTTTTAATTGCTTACCACAATTTGGACTATTATCAAGCAGAATCGATATTTGATCACATCTTGATAGAGGATCCTTCGAGGTTAGAAGACTTAGACACTTATTCAAATATGTTGTATGTTATGGAAAAGAAATCAAAATTGTCATATTTGGCGCAATATGCATCGCAAGTAGATAGATTTCGACCAGAAACTTGTTGTGTTTTGGCAAATTACTACTCGATGAAGAGCGAACATGAAAAGGCGATCATGTACTACAAGAGAGCATTAATATTGAACAAGGATTGCCTAAGTGCTTGGACATTAATGGGACATGAATTTGTTGAATTGAAAAACTCACACGCGGCTATTGAATCATATAGACGAGCTGTTGACACAAACCCAAAAGATTTCCGTGCTTGGTACGGATTAGGTCAAGCTTATGAAGTTTTGGATATGCATTTATATGCCCTCTATTATTACCAAAGAGCCACAAACTTACAGCCACTGGATAAACGAATGTGGCAAGCAATTGGTAATTGTTATGAAAAGATAGATCAGCTAGAGGATGCAATAAAATCGTTCGAAAAGGCACTAGCCATTGGCAGGATGACGTCTTCTGGAAATGCCGAATACCATCATGACAGTATTCTCACATCGGCTGACGCAAATTCACATGTACTCGAAGATCTGGACGAGTTGGTAGAACCCCATATATGCTACCGATTAGCCACAATTCTGGAAAAATTGGGAAATGCTGAAGATACGTTCAAGTACATGAGACTATGCTTTTCACAGGAAATCGAATGGGGTGTTAGTGATGAAACATCAAAAGCTAGGCTATGGCTTGCTAGAAAAGCTTTAGAGAGTGGTAAGTTATCAGAAGCTTATGAATTGGCTAAAGATTTGAATAATAGCAATATGCATGATGTGGAAGAAGCTAGAGCGATAGCGCGGGATGCACGAAACAGAATGAGAAAGTAAATACAATGCTTGTAATGAAACTGCTCTCTGCGATAGTGAGGTGTGAAAGGGATTGTGACCAAAAGGAGAAAAATTTACTTTGTTTGATTGCAGTCCTTGCGGGGTTATATCTACTTAATTTATACCAAAGTATCGATTTACAATAGTTTCAATTCTTAATGTTGTTATGTCCGCATGGGCTACTCAGCCTGTGTTCATGTCGCGGACTTTACAGCTTTGTGTAACACCTCCTCACGTGAAGTTCCCGAGGATGAAATCACTTTATGTGCATTTATAAAACAAGCAATTTCATCAATTCTCCAATTTTTTTAGTAACCAAAGCTCATCTACTAAAGATGACTTCGACAGATCCCATAACTTACGAGGTCATTGACAATGCTGCTGTGATAACCTTGAACAATCCCAAGAATCTAAACTCCCTTACCCTTCCTCAATATGACGAGCTTGCAAAATTTATATCGAAGGCAAATGACGAAAGGGATACGGTGATCACTATTCTTCAGTCCACTGGAAGAGCTTTTTCGGCAGGTGCTGATGCCAAGTTTGTTGGTAAACAAGACAACGAGCTCGAGACATGGTTGCGTTCATCACTTGCCATGCAAGTTCATTTGGTTCAATCGATTATGAATCATAAAAAAATTTTGGCTGTTGCCTTGAATGGATTTGCTATTGGATTGACAGCTACTATTGTCATGATGTGTGATTTGGTATACGTGCATGATGCTTCCAAAACGTTTTTGCTCGCTCCATTTTCCAACATTGGTATTGTTTCAGAAGGTGGTTCGTCAGCCACATTTCCTATGAGATTAGGTTGGTCAAAGGCAGCTGAAGCATTGCTTTTATCCAAACGTATAAGTGGTGAGGATATGATGAAACTGGGAGTGATCAACAAAGACTATGAAGGAAAATACAAATCAGCTGAAGAGTTCAATAAAGCAGTGTTGGATGATTTGCGTCAAGCAACAGAGAACTTGCATCCTGCCTCGATATTCGAAATGAAAGAGTTACTCAAGACCAACTTCAAGCCGATTGTTTCATATGCTAACTCACAAGAGAGCTACGTCGGTCTTACTAATTGGACCTCCGGAACTCCCATGGAAAGATTCAGAAAATTAACATCTGGAGAGTTGAAGCACAAAATGTGATTATTTAGTAATATATAGACGTTTAGTTGCAAAACTGACTTTAAACTTTCCCCTTGATTTGGCTTTTCCACTTTTCGGTCTTCTTAATGTAAATTTTGTGAAATGAAACACCGCTTTATCTTTATTGACGCACTGGTAGCTGGTATTGGTTACTTTTTATGAGAACTGAGTTGAACTAGCGTTGCCATTTTTAGTATTGTTGCCCTTGTTTTACGAAAGATCGCGATCATTATGAGTGATGAGTCGCCAAAAAACCATGATAAGACTTACGAGTGTGCTACGAAGACTTCGGAAAGCAGAAAGTTATCAAAAGTATACAATCGGGATCAAGACTTGAATAAGACCAACGTGCCATGATGCGGCAAAACCGATAGGGCACGATACACGCAGAACAGAATGAGAGAATAGAGATGTAATAAAGTCCGGGTTTAAACCAAGAGGGGTCTGTCTGCGAGTATGAGGTTCTGCGGGGGGGGGGGCTTTATCTATTGATTGTATATCAAAACATAAATTTAAAATACAATTTATTTTCTTGTAATTGTTGAAGCAATATCCGATTAGGTTATTAAACTCTGATATTCTCTTATCGAAATGCAAACTTTACAAATTTGTGTAATGTTTCCCCACGAAGATCTTTAGGCACCAGATGTCCTGCACTCATTAGTTGTAAAGGCCAGTATTATTTAAGGACATGCAACTCCATCACTTTTTCGATTTTCAATATCGCAAACCCGTTGGCGAAAAATGTCATACACAGGTCTCATCACCTACGAAGTCATTGGTAATGCCGTTGTCATAACCTTGAACAATCCCGAAAAATTAAATTCACTTACCCTGCATCAATATGATGAACTTGCACAGCTCATAGCGAAGGCAAACGATGAAAAGGACACTGTGGCCACAATTCTTCAGTCCACTGGAAGAGCTTTTTCAGCGGGCGCGGACACCAAGTCTGTTGGCAACCAAAGGAAGGAGCTCGAGATATGGTTGCGTTCATCACTTGCCATGCAAGTTCATTTGGTTCAATCGATTATGAATCATAAAAAAATTTTGGCTGTTGCCTTGAATGGATTTGCTATTGGATTGACAGCTACTATTGTCATGATGTGTGATTTGGTATACGTGCATGATGCTTCCAAAACGTTTTTGCTCGCTCCATTTTCCAACATTGGTATTGTTTCAGAAGGTGGTTCGTCAGCCACATTTCCTATGAGATTAGGTTGGTCAAAGGCAGCTGAAGCATTGCTTTTATCCAAACGTATAAGTGGTGAGGATATGATGAAACTGGGAGTGATCAACAAAGACTATGAAGGAAAATACAAATCAGCTGAAGAGTTCAATAAAGCAGTGTTGGATGATTTGCGTCAAGCAACAGAGAACTTGCATCCTGATGCAATATTTGGAATAAAGGAATTACTCAAGACCAATTTCAAACCAATGGTTGCATACGCTAACTCTCAAGAGAGCTACGTCGGTCTTGCTAATTGGATGTCTGGATACCCCATGGAAAGATTCAGGAAGTTGGCATCGGGGGAGTTGAGACACAAGATGTAGTTAAGTATAAATATACATATGGTTACAAAATTCTAACTAAAAACATCTTCCTGATATGCTTCTTCCTCGTTTCCAGCTTCCAATTGCGCAAAATTGGTGAAATGTATTGGTCGATGGACTGCATCATAAAACGACAAGGGAATATCAACTTTTAAATTGTACAAATCGTTTGAATTGAAGATAGCACCCATGAAAAAATAATTCCAAATTTCATCTTCAGGGACCATATACGTTCCAAGAATCTTGTCAGACATGATCAACTGGCTCTTTTTCGAAAATGACTTTTCAAAGCCTTCTGGAGAATCAGACATCATATCTTTGTTTGACTTACCCCATTCAAACCCTCTCTCTGATAATTCAAACGCTGCAAGCGTGACTGAGCCTGGAGTATAGGAAGCAGTCATATCAATAAATCTGGGATCATAGTGTTCAAACATTCTGCTTTGAGTAGTGATGTCATATGAAGTCATGTAATCAAAGTCCTGCGATTGACTATGGATCCAACCTAATAGTTCCAATCCCTCCTCTTTCAAATATCCCTCGTATTCTGGTTTTGATTTCGGGAATTGAATAGAATTAGTGCTTCCCAACTGAGGTACAAATACCAAACACTTTATTTCCTTTACCTCTGAATGACCCGAAGGTGACTTACCGTACAAGTATGCACCCACTTGAATTCTCAAATCCGACACTTGAATGAACTTTTGTAAAATGTTCTTTGGTATGACATAAGTGTAAGAGTCATCGTCGACAAACTCTTCGGAGGCAACGTAGATGTTCTTTGCTCTTTGATGTAAGTTGCTTGCAGCCAAAGCTCGGTTCCTCCACTCATTTTTAGATGAGAAAGTAGCTTGTTCGTAATTGGTCGTTGTCACAGTAACAATTTGTTCTCCGTGTATATTAGTCGAAATAGATTTCTGAGCAGTTATTTCTTTATTTTCCACCTGTCCACCACTCTTTTCGATTTCTGCAATCTCCTGCCGCCTAATAGTAGAGAATCTCACATCTTGACCCAATATCAAGTCTCTGATTTCAGATTGAGTTAATGACTGCACATCCAAATTGTATTTTTTCGAATACTCCTCGAGGATCAAATCTCTCAATTTGCTTTCAACTTCAATCCATTGCTCATCTGTCAATGATGGCCAAATGTGGTGGCTCTCAGTTATCACACCACTGTTTGACCATATAATCTGCTTGGTACCCTCAGAGTCAAATCCCAATGCTCTCAATATTAGAATAACTCGAGAAAATGCCGTGTATGGGGATATCCTCGTAAGCCAGTCATCATAAAAGTTGAAAAGAGCCATTTGGGGCTCGTTGGCTCTCAAAACTATATCGGACAACTTGTCGATTTTCATCACTGATGCAAATGGCAAGTGCAATTCAGAAGGTCGAATAGAAATATTTGGAAAATCCAACATGTGCACTTCTAGGGGATCCATCATTCCTTTCCTAGAAATAATGAGTTGCTTTGGTTGCTCTTCCCTTGGAAGCGATTTGATCAAAGCAGTAACCTCTTCGGCTGCTTTCCATTTAGCAAGTTGACTTAAACGCTTCTGTCCTGCCCAAACAGAAGTATGAATAATTCTCAAATATAATTGACCTGTTTTGGGGTTCAAAATAAAAACACATCCATTGATTGGTTTTGTTGCAAGATTTCCTTCAAAAGTCTTGTGAACGGTTACTCTGTACACGTTAGTGTCGTCAATAAACAATTGCGTCTCATTGTTGAACAATTCAGCATAGTTATTAGAATTCAAAAATGCTTCTTGCGGTTGAGCATGATATAACTGTAACCCTTTTCTAATTCTTTCTCTCAACACATACAAAGCTGGATTAGCCTTCATAATCTCTCTCATGGCATTATGGACCAAGGGTTTTAGACCAGGAAACCAGTTACCATAAACATCATACATGTTATACGCCAAATCGATGGCAATTATTATACCCGTGGGCGAAGGGTACGAACTTGTACCATCTGTGGTGTAATCAAGATACTTTGATCTTGCGTATCTTGAAATATCATGAGAATCATAATCTCCATACCGAAGCTGTACATCAATCCAAAACTTTTTTGCAGGTAGAATCATCTCATCATTCTTGTCATTGAGAAGGGATGGCTTGGAAACATTCCATTTGTATGTGCTTGTTAAAACAATATCAGCGGTTGATGAGTTCATCCTGTATGATTTACGTGGATGGATCGCCTGTTTCTCTACATTGTCAATTTGTAAAACTTCCAATTCTTTGTCAAGAACTTGACACAAATCCTGAACAACACTCTCGTGAATCTTCTGCCAAAGATGGGCACGAAAAATTTGAATCAATGAAATCTTCAAAGTCGGTATCTTACCATGAAGAAAAATACCAGTCAAATCCAACTGAACCAAGAACCCAACGTAAACGTTGGCTCTATTTATCGTAGGGGACCACCAAAGTGTAAAACGACGATTTGGTATTTGACTCAAACCAGACCTCTGGGCGTTGGTCAATTTCTTAAACTTTAATGAATCTTCAAACCCCGAGGCTTTTTCCCAAAACAAACCTTCCCAAGAATCAAACCCGGTGCCTTTAAATAATGTGTGTTCCAAAATTGTCTCTATACCTCCCAATGCTTGAATCACATCGGTTCTATAAGCATTGAGGTTCCACAATTTACCATCGTGATGACTATTTGTCCAAGCAAATGGGTTAAACCTACCAGTGCTGAAATGTTTAAACTCCCTACGGACTCGATGACCTTTATCATACACCAAAGTATGGCGATCTTTTTGAAATAGGGTGCTTATTCTAGGAATACCTCTGTCCCAATTTCCTTCCATGTCCTCAAAAGTTAATCGACGATTCTGCTGAAGCGCCTCTTCTCGTTTGATTGCATATTCTGCCCATACCCTTTGTGAATCTAAAAATTCATTCTCCCATGTTGTAATATACCTGAATATTGTCGGGATCATTTTTTCCTCTTGATGTGACATTCCAGCTTTGAAATGGGTAATTCCAGTATCAGTTTGCTTCGACCATCTCAAATCTGACTCGGGGATAAGAACATGCGAGGCACTGAGCATTCCTAAACCACCCAATTCCTTTGGAGTGTAGAATACAGCTGGTGGAAATCGAGTGGGCATTTTTGAGTTTAACCCCATTTTTACTCGATTTTGAATTTTGGTCTCACACTTTATCAATACTTCCAACAAAGATGGAGTCGCAATTGCGGCCTCTCTGAAATAGGTCACTAACGCAATCAATGCCGTGTTCCACTTTGCAGCAACTTTTGTAAATGTTGTTGAACCGGACGACATTAAAATCTGTCTAATCCTGTTGTTGAAGTTGTCGATAGCTTCTTGAGACACTTGCAAGTAAGCTTTGGCAGTTCTTTCCTTTGTAGTATGGTCCACCAAATCCCAAACATTTTCCTGTGATGATTTACTTTCCTTGGCGCGCATTTTCGGTATAATTCGAACTTCAAACCCACACATTTCAAACAACAAATTAGGATTATCACGAGAATACACAGATGCAAATGTATCTTCCCACTCAATGGTGGTGAGTGATTTTGGTATGCGTGACTTGATTTCCCAAAACACAGCTTTTCCAAGGTTCACATCGCGCCGTATCAATCTCATTCTAGAGTCCTTGGGCCAACAGCGATGGTTGTTATAGCCCACAGCATTGGAATAATTTGGATCGGGATTCTCTTTTAAGAAGTCATCAATCAACTCATCAACCTCATTATTATCAAACCGAAAAAACATGTGAATTTTATCCATATATCGTGAATACAACCTAATTGGAGAAGCACATTGAGCGGCAATATCTTGGTATTGGAGAAAATTGTTTGGATTTTGCGGCGGTCCGGCTAGCTCGGTTGCCCTTTCCAATCCAAGGATGAGCAAATCCACAATTAAACCATAATATTGATACACAAAGGACGAAAATTGAAGACCTCGAACAACACCATATTGGTTCACATAGTTCATGTCCTTGTATGTAAGGTTCACATTATTCTTGGCTGTGATGTAGTCGGCAATATTAGTATCCATTACCAACCTGAGAAGTCTATTAACCAATGTAAAGTCAATCTTGTCAGAAAAATGTGACAATTTCGTCTCCAACATCACATTGCATTCACCTTCAGATGTTTTCCAAACGTTGTGTAGATTATTGATACCTTGGCACCACTTGTAAACCATCAATGGTGGTATTTCGTCATCTGCGGGTTTGATCCAATTCGGAAACAATTTCCGTTTGTCTGCTTCATACCATAAATATTGATCCAAATAAGCGTCGGTGATTTTCTCAAGTGGGTCGACATTGTATGATGGCACTAAATGGCTGTAGAAATCCATCATGTCTAAACCAACTTCTTTAAAAATCCTCTGCGTGAGTAAATGCTTCTTCACCCTGACCAAGCATTCATGTGGGTTGTCGTAGGCCTCTTCAATCAAAGCCAACTCCTCTCGTTGCGCAGAATTCAATTTGGCATTAGCATTGAAATTTGCTTTCAAATTTTCCAAAGCCAAAGTCAACAACTTGGTGTCATGTTTGTAAGATATTGGCGGGAATGGGATGGGACTAAATTTCCTACTTTCCAACCAGCTAACAGTAGTTTGGAAAACATGTATGGCCTCATCTGGGGACACATAGGGTCCATTCTTCCCAAAATCAGTTTGTCTTTCCAGTTCCTTTTTAATCCATAACCTCGTCAATCGACCCAAGTTCTTCTTCGCAACAGTTTTTTCAACATGTGTCCCTTTTCTTATACGTTCACGATTGTAATGAGCAACGGAAATCCAACCATCCGCTTTAGCTTTGACATATCTTTCGATTATCTTCTCAATAGGTTCAGGCAATCCGGGTACCTTCCAAGGTATGTTGGCTTTCCAACAACGCCAAGCTTCACTCAAATGTTGAAGTATGGTTTTGGACTTACTCTGCTTCAACCCTTCCGGAATCATATCCAATATATCGTGCATCACTTGTGCTCTCAACTCCAAATCGTAATATGAGTCAACTCGCTGCTTGGTGATGGTTTTAGCAACATCGTTCTGTCTTCTACCTTCAAATTGTCTCGTAATCAAATTTCCTAGCCATCTCTCCAATAAAGGAATAGTACCACGCAAAAAAAATATCCAAACCTTCCATGCCGGTTGCCAGAACCCACATCCTGGACCCTTTCCAATAAGTTTGTTGAATCTGTGGTAAACTATATGTTTGAAATCCTTGCATTGTCGGATCTGGTGCATAACTTTATATTTGTATCGGTAAATCCCTGTCAAATGACCCAAGTGGTTCAACACGTAGTAGATGGCATCAGCCAATTGGTATGCATCCACATTGCCTAATCGAAATTGTATATGGCAATCAACAATAATTTTAATTGCTCTTAACAACTCCCTGATCAAGTGGAAAGCATTACCAAATCTTGACTTCTTCCTTTCCTTTGTAGTCAATGTCTTTGTGGGTTTCAAGTTGAAATTGTAGTCCAAATGTAAGTAAGTTAATCCACGTTTGTGTATCAATAAGTTCAACATGTTGAATCCTTGTCGACATACTTGCAAACCAACTTCTACCCAATCAATGCGTGTTTCCTGGAAATACTTGGTATTCCGTAAACTCTTTAGAAGATTCACCTTTTTGGTGGCTCTTGCTTTTTTAGCCTTGGAGGTTTTGAGCTCATTCAGTACATAATTTTTCAACAACTTTTGATAGGACACTCTCACCTTGAGTGGACTAGATCTTGGAGCGCGGTTTTTGTACCAAGATTTTGTTAAAGCAACGTCCTCGGCTCTTTTGGTTTTTCCACTGCGTACGTTGAAAGGATATGGTGCATACAACAAGTCAAGTGATGCTTTGAGATTTTGTGGCTCTTGTAATGATGAAGACTTCGAATCTTTTTGTGTGAAAAATGGTTTCACACCCACCGAAAAGTCCTCCCTCTTTTTCTTGCTGCCAAGATTTCTATTAATAACTGGGTTATAGTTTGTGTTGAACGTAAATGCTGATAAACCATCAGAGCTCTCTTGCTCGATTGATCCTTCTTGACAATCTGTGTTTGCTCGTATGGGTGCAAGTGATATTTTCCTCACAAAGGAGTTGTACAAATAGGGAAAGTCAACTCTGTATTCGGTTCGGATAGGACCCCTGACAATAATCCTATCTAGTGAATCGAATTCAGTATAGTCTTCATACTCAGCATTAACAACGCTCTCATTGAACAATGGTTCAAATTTAGGACCGCCAGGAACGCATATATTCAAGCTTTTGGCTGTGAATAGCTCTCGTTTATCAAATAAGTGGTGAGAATCTACCAACAACGGTTTCGAAATATTGTATAATTTGTCCATAGTGGTGGCATCTAGATTCCAAGTTCGGTATGAATCACCATTTACCACATCACTATCATCCACCAAAGGTTTTTCATCATAAAACCAATCTTTTAGATCATCCATTTGTTCAATTTGGCCAGATTTAATAGCAGCTGGTGGTTCGACATCTTCAAAGTTTTGCGTCCAATCCAAAAATTGCTCCTCGTCATCCAAAGGCGGAAACCTCATACGTTTGAAATGCTTCCTGTCTCTTTTCTCCCTCCTCATCATGTTCCAGGTCGCTGCCCACTGTGCAATGTATACAGGCTCTATAACTCGTGGAATTTCATTCACAAAGGTGATTGCACCCGTCCGATGATACAATACTTTCACCTCTTTTGCTTGTTCCCAAGGTTGTGGCATGTTCTCCAACAATTTTAGCAATGCGTGCGGTAGGTACTTCAATGCCCCCAAATGAGAGCGTTTGTCTGCATTTACATTTCGCAGACTCAAATCTGCATGATCAATCATTATTTTCCGCAAATGTTGAGGTGGCATTTCAGGCTTTGGCCCTGAGACTATAGTTCCTGTGGAGACTTTCTGTGAAGTTTTGAACCTAGGTTTCTGCATTTGATTCCATGTTCTTTTAGCTGTCTTAGATTTATCCTCATTTAGATCGGAATTTAACGAAACAACATTGGGTTTTGCAATATTTTCTGTTTTTGGAGGTGGGGGTGGTGGTGGCGGAAGTGGTACCGATGACGACTTGTGCTTGACTGTTCCTCTATTTGCTGTTATTGCTGGTGGTGGTGGTTTCTTTGGCACAGATTTTGTTGTAATTGGCTGCACTTTTTCTTGAGGCGATTTTGATAGTGGTGGAGGCGGCGGAGGTGGATCAACGTGCCTTTTTTTCGTCGTACTACGTCCATTCTTGGATTTGCCTCCCAGAGGAGGAGGAGGCGGTGGCGGTGGCGGTAGTTTGCGTCCCATATGGAATAATTGATTGATTGCAAGATGTTTACTTACGGTGATGCTTTTTTCTTTGAAATGCTGTGTGGTTGTAAAAAAAGATGTGATGACGCTACCCAAAACACTCAAGCAGGAGGGAGAGAGAGTACTTGAATTGATGCACCAGAAGGTTCAAGAGGGCATACTATTCTCACTTTATGTTTCTTGTATGCTATTTATCTCAGCAATGAGGCTTTCTCTTTGGTATGGGAACTTGAGTTGAGTTTCAACCTGTCTTCAAAAACAAAAAAGAGACAACTAAACTTTTAAAAATACGCCAAGTTTCACGTTCCTTGATACTCCTCCAATACATTAATTACGTCTCTCAGTTGTAGTTTGTTGAAGCTCTATGACCAATGGTAAAGTGCTGTTCCCTCAGAATAGGTGTATGGTTATGACTTGTTATTATCACATGACATCTAAGAAAAATTTCAAGCACTCTAGGGGCTGAACTAAACATACCAAAGAGAAGGGACACAATTTGGTAAAATGAAGAACAACTTCCTCACTTGAGTGAGCAGATGTTATGCCACAGTTTACACAATGTAGAGACCACTTGAATAGCAGGATATATTGAGTTATGACAAAGTTAGTTGGTGATCACACAAAGAGAAGCAAAAGGAAAAACCGAACAATGGAAATTAGTAAACAAAATATATAATACATCTTGCGTGTGAGTTTTATTTGACACGATAAAACTAGCAACTAAATATATCTTATAGAACATTCACCCCTTTTTAGAAACCTACTGTTTCAAAGTGAGACGTGATGTCGACCAACATAACAAACTCAACAATTTTAGACGAGGTCATAGACAATGACACCGATTTTTCATTCTTGAAACTCGTTCAATCAATTGTTGATGCCATTTGGGAGCAAAGTGGCCTGTCAGAAATGAACAACAATACGTGGTCCAGATTTGGTGCAATAACTTTTTATTGCTGTTCAGTATATGGCCTAGCTTGTTTGGTAATGGCATTGATATTAAATAGGACATTGGTCATGGCCTCAACCAATAGTATTCACAATCAGCAAATGGCCATTAATCGGCAACGGCAGATAAGTGGGAATAGAGGATTGATAGACGCATACAAACTGGCTGCAACTTTGAAAAAGCTTAGCATTTTGAGCTTTCGAGTGGGAATTGTCTTGGTTTTATTATATCAAATATATAATATCCTCGTCGTACTAAAATTGAACCAACATTTGGGGTTGGCTAATTCATCAAATATTAAATGGCTTTACAACCTTATTCCAGAAGCGCTTTTCACATATTCACCTGAACAATTTGCAAAAACAAAGTACATGAAAACACCGGAAAAACAAGTCATGATTGGACCCACGAGTGATATGTATTGGCCCATTTTCTTAACATTTTGTTTCCTGGCATTTATTGAAACTTTCATTGCTTGTATTCAAGGTAGAAAGCCCTTCACTGAGAGTGGTATCACCATTTTCGAACATTCTTTAGCATTTCAAGAATTTAGCAGTAATGGTGCTTTCTTCTTTAGTAATTCATACAGTTATAAGAGACCCACTGAGCAGATGTTGATCACATCGCTTTTCCTGGTATTGAATCATTTGAATATACATGTGGGGGCGATTTTAAACAATAACAAGTACAGGTTAATACCGCTGACTACACTTGGTTTGGGGTATTTGTTTTATTTTGTTACTGCAATTTGGAAAAAGAAGATATTTCAGTTCCCCATTATTTTGGTGTTGACATTCACTCCACAAGTGTTGATTTTATTTGTTATATTGGTCAGTTTAGCAATCTTGATCACTGCAATAGCTGTCAATGGTTTTAGATTTGAGGGATTGAATTATGCCAGCTTTTTCATTCATGAGGAGCAAATTCAAGATGAATCTGGAGAAAATGAAGCGGTTGAAGAGCAAGACATCAACTCGCTCTCAAACTTCAATATCAAATTGAGCGATGATTTTTATACGGCACTACTAAACTTGGGTGTTTTGGCAATTACTCTGGCTGGGAAATCCAGCTACATAAAGGAATTGAGTCTTGTTACTTTGGACAATGAAACATGGGTTGAGAGAAGTCTCTGGCAACAGGTCAGGCTGAGAGAGATATCAGATGCTAATGCAAACAGTTTATTGCGTGGGATAAAACAAAAGAGAGTGGGTTATTCCAACTTAATTGAGACACCAACCTCCAAGCTTGTAACACATGGCGATTTAACTTCAGATTCCAATCAATCCACTCGTGAAAATCCGTATCATACAAGGAGTATATTTAAAAGAAGATTTTTATATTTGAAGAGGATTGTTTTTGATTTTGTGCAGCTCATATATGGCATTGCTATTGGTAACTTTATATTGCAGTGGATCCCCAACTTATTTAGGAGGCTATTCAAGAGAGAAGCAAGAAGGTCTCGTGAAAACAGTCATAAAGGCCTTGCCAAACGTTCTGGTCCATCATCTGGCAGACAATTGCTTCAGCTAGATTATCTCACTGCCGAACAATTAGAACAAAATTATGCATCGATCCTTGCTGGTGAGGACTTGTCCAATATTGACAACTCGGAGGACTACATTGTTTCTGCTGAAGAATCAGATTATGAATCGGATGCTGAGGTGATAGATCTTACAATCAACCCGCAAACGAGAGGTTCCACTCAAATAAATTATAACGTTTCCAACTCGACACCGTTGCAAGAAATATTTGATGATGACGGATTAAAGGAATTTCTTGAAGTGTCGAGTGAAGACAATTTACAAATGGTACGTGATCATTTAAATTACGAAGGACGATTGACACGATCAAGGTATCGCAAAATGCATGCAAACAGTAATACGAACTTCAATTCAAAAGATGAAAGTGAAAAGCTTATTGAGTTGATTATTTCAAAAAGAAGCCAGGCTAATGGCGACACTGCCAATGAAAATCATAGATCAATGGAATGTGTCATTTGTCAAACAAACATGAGAGAGATTATCACTTGGCCATGTAAGTGTTTTGCCATTTGCGAATCTTGTCGATTGAGTTTAGTTAGTAAAGGCTTCGAAGGATGTGTTTGTTGCAGACGAGATGTTGAAGGTGTTTCCAAAATTTATCTTCCTTGATGAATAGTCTCGTTGGGGGGGATATATATCTAGGTTATTGTATTAAGATATAGATGAATGTCATGAAAAAGTTTGCGACACGACGCAAAGAAAAAAAACATTCGACACACACGACACGTTAGAAATTTTTTCTCTGTGCACAAAGAGAGAGAGAAGAATAAAAGGAAAAAAATTACCAACAAATTGATGAAGAATAGGGGAAAACATAAAAGATATCTGGAAACCAGATACACAAACAACAACTAGCAACAACAACTAGCAACAACAACAACAACAACAACAACAACAACAACAACAACAACAACAACAACAAC
>OGTC01000263.1_pt1 | contig 22313 bp, 10 predicted proteins | sample 1574531 | NCBI WGS metagenome assembly OGTC01 (sample SAMN03295859, study PRJEB24534) | human gut metagenome | isolation source: fecal sample 2 from infant 9 | host: Homo sapiens | place: USA: Pittsburgh, PA | collected 2014-07 | reverse complement strand
TATTATCGACATAATTTTTTTCGTCCTCATTGAGCCCCTCAAGAGATGATCTTGTCAATTTTCCCCAGGGACATGAAGCTCTGATTGGCGCATACCCGTGAGAAAAGAAGCCAAATGCGTAACTTAGGAGAAAAAAGCTGGCTAACAATGACAATTTTATGGGCATTTTTGATCATTGGCCCCATTGTTGCTCAAACAACAAGATGGATTGCTTTGATTATATTTAATGTGTTACATCGGATATCATCTGATTACTGTCCCCCAAGCTCATTCGTTATTACAAGTGGAGCCGGAATTTGCAAATCAATTTTTAGTTTTTGCGTTTCTCATATTCAAAGCTATTGGGATGGGAGATCATCGAATTTAACTAGCTAGTTGACATTTGATTTTGATACATGAACTTAGTAAAAAGCATAGAAATAAACCACATGTGATACAAGCAGGTTGATTCAGGTTTGGATACTGGGTACCATTGAGAACACTGATACCGGTGATCGACACCATTCCTTCTTAACCAAGTTCGGCTGTCGACTTTGACGAGCGAGAAAACCGTGTAAAGTTTTTACTTTTTCGAAAGTTTAACCAAAAAGAAACATTTTTGCAACCGCAAGTTCGATTTTGTGCCAACAATCATATACAAAACTATCACAATAGTGTATACTTGACTACCACTCTCGCTCTTTAGTTGTGAATCCTCGCGTTTCATCTCCAAATTCCATACTTTCATGCAGCCTTGTAAATGTCCTAGATGCCAGTATGTCGAGCGTTTTATCAAGATTAAAAACATGTCTTTCAATGTGATCTTTATTGTTGCGTAATTGCATCATATATACGCATTTCCAACGGGGTTAGACTCAACTCTTTAGAAGCTACTAGCCTTTATGCAAAAGCCAAGATTACGCTCCTCGAACATACCGGCTTCATTTCAGGTACTGTGGACGTTTTTTATTCGACTGATATTGTGATATCATCAAATGAAATCTCGAGTTGCCAAAGCAGCTAAAAGCTCCCATATTATACCACATCTTTAAAAACAAATATTAAATCATGCAATAGACCATAATCGTTCTTTCCAATCGGTTCATGAAGTGTTTTTACGTGTACGAAGATACTTTTCGTCCATCCGGGAACCAGCGGAGATTCACATAATTGGGTCGTCAAAAGCGAAATGAGTTCTCATAACATTAATCTAATATTTTATCTCAAATTGGCAAACGCTAATTTCAACACTGGGTAAGGGGGTCGAAATTTTAGCCTTTGACAGTACCCCAAACTATGCAGGAGAGAGAGAGAAGGCTTACAACTCCACAACACAGATACGCAAACACATATACCTTATAATTATCAAATAACTTACTAATATTTGATCTAAAAAAGTCTCTTTAACACCTAATCAGTGGAAATTGCATCTCTTTTGAGGTTGATACCTGTTTCATCAAACCCGGGGACATTCTGTGCATTGTAGTAGGTGACATCATTGGTGATTCCGTTGTCATCAAAATTGTCCCCGATCGACTCTCCCTCATAAATAGTACCATCCCAGCAATACCTTTCAAAACACTGCTTACATTGTTCACTCTGTTCAAGACCTAACCTCTCTTGTTCACGTCTGATGACGGCACATCCAATACAAGCATCCCATTCTTCATCCAACGTTCCATTCAATCTGGTTGCTGTTGCAAAACCATTAGATATCATTTGATTACGCTCTTCTAACGAGTATGCCATTTTGAACGTTGATGTGTTTGACCAGTAAGTGTAGGGACGATTTGCAGTGTAGATTATCAAAGGCACGTCATATATATCGGAAGTCAAGGAGGTCAAGTTCTTTGCATCACAACCAAAAAATGCAGGCTTTGAAGTCAAGTTCAAATTTTTAAACGTCTTTTGATCCGGGACATAGGGGAATGGAGTTCCCCTCCCCTGTGCTGAAAATTGGCGTTCATAAGTTTTGATCAAACTTGTCCCATCTGGCCATCCTAGGTGGTCGTTGGAGTTATCAAATGCAAATATCACGCTTAGGTTCCGACGAAGTAAAGGAACCAAAGGTACATTTTGACCGTCTTCACCACCGTCAACCAAATATAACGTGTCACTCTTTTCAATTGAATTCCTCGCATTTTGACTCTTGTAGAACGGGTTCGGATTATAATGCGCCACATCAACATTCAACCTCTCAAAAGGCTCGACAAGGAATTTATTCAACAAGTTCCTCAAAAACTCGGGAAGGTCTTGTGAATTTAATCCAAGAATGACGCTGTTGAACAATGAGGATGATGTGCCCATAAAGAACCCAACATTGTCGAAACCGTTGATGCAGTACAGCTTTCTTGGAGACCCGTTGTCCAACGATGTTCCCAAGTACTTGGTATCCACAAAAGCTTGCAATGAAGGATCCTCACTTCCAACTTCAAAGGGGGTGAGTGAAAACACTGTACTATTAAGATTGACAATGGAAGTTCCTGGTGCTCGACCAAGTGCAACCAATATTGGATAAGGCATTTGATAGTTTTGGAAACCGTTTTGAGACCTCAAGTCACTAAATCTATACCTAGCACCAGACTTTTCAAAGTTGGCTAGCAATTGATAGCTTAAAGCCCTGCCATATATATCAGTAATGGTTACACCGAAACCTGCAAACAATTTTCCTTGTACTTCCAAACTGATCTGAAGCCAGTGGTTAAGGTTGCTCAATACACTGTTTCCTTTGAATAATAACGACTTTTGCAGCTGCCACAACGTGTTTTGGTCAATCAATTCGTCGATGGACATCAAGTCATTGCTAACCAAGGAGCCAACCAACCATGAACCACCAGAAAGACCCGAGATGTAACTAGCAGCTTGCAATATACCTCCCAAACCTTTACCATTAGCCACTCTTGTTCTTGAATCCAATGCAGCGTATTGACCAGCACCAGCAAGCTGAGCTCTAAAACCACCACCAGAGAAAGCTAAACCTATAGTGGGGTTGGCTTTTTCAAGAAATTCATCAACATCAAAGTCAGCCAAATTTAAACCTTTGAGAAATGATTCAAGGCTTGGTTTCGCAACTGTTCTGTATCTATTATCGACATAATTTTTTTCGTCCTCATTGAGCCCCTCAAGAGATGATCTTGTAATTTTTCCTTGTGGACATGAAGCTCTAACTGGGGCATACCCATGTGAGAATAAACTGAAAGCTTGTTCCAAAAAGAGAAAGCTGGTCAATAATGTCAAAATAGTGAACATTTTGGTGAGGTACTGCCTATTGGGTTGTAGTAAATGAACAAGTAACCCCCCATATATATACTGTTATATGGTCTCGAATGTCAGACCACTCCCATCAGCTCAACACCCCCTCTGACGGCGTTCCCATGCTGGTGGGCCAAGGTTGCAAACCAGGTTTTTTTTAGTTCCCGCATTTATTTTGTAAACAGTGGGGATTGATTTGTGCAATCTAGGTGTTTTAGCTTGGTATTTGTTAATGACGACATGCCCCAATATAATAAAAGAAGATTTGGGTGCGTGGGACCCACAGTCTCTGTATTATTAAGTACTAGGTGTGCATTCTCTTTGAAAATTCAGTGTCTACAATCACAGCATCCACAAATTTCGAAGAATTTCCACTGTGAAAATACAAGGATTCTGGTCCAAGAATATTTGTTATAAATATAAGGCGCACTTTTGCAGCCGTTTTATTTTTTGGTTTTACGACCGCGATTTTTTTATGCATAGCCCTTGCATTCATACTCTGGGCTTGCAGTATGCAAATCCGCCTTATTTTTCCTAAGCTTATGTGCCTTGCTTCCACGTTTGAAAATCCATCGTTGTTCCCCATTTGCACAGAGTGGGGAATCCAGTTAGTTAGCTGGGTACGTTTTAGCGACCTTTCATTTTCTCCAAATAGGCAATCCCATTCCCTGGTGTATTTCTTGCGGTTCGATGGACGTACCTAACTTTCTGTATGAGCGGCTGCCTTCATCACTCGTTCTTGCTTGATGCTGTCTACAGCAATGGCAGCAGCCTGCATTGTAGAGAAGCGAGCCTTTTTCGAATGGGCCCATTAAACGATTACAAACTACACCACTAGGAGATATTTCTGTGAAAAAAAGAACTTCTTCAAATGCATGGAAGAAAAAGTTATGCAAAGCAGCGCCAAGATATCATTAAAAAATAGGACACCGGCAAATAGAATGCCCTTGAAAGCGATAGTGAGGTATTGTTTCTTCTTTGAGATATTCTGATTACAAAGTAGGCGTACAAAGAAACTTGAAGGAACAGATATTTGAGATGTTCCAATGAGAAAAAAATGGAGTGAGGGGTGTATTTGTTCAAAAAAGAAACCGTCTGTATTACCTGTCTTCAATGAGATACTTAAACAATACAATTTTCAAATATGGTATTCACAAAAATTCGATCGCTTCAATGAATGCATACCATATTTTGGTGTTTTATGCAAACTTAAAAGCAACTGGAAGTTTCTATTTCCTTTGTGACCAATAGAGACAAATCTCTGTTTGTTGTTTCTATTCAGAAGTTTATCAACTTTGATAAATCACACGTTAAATTGTAAAGTATATAAGCTCCATTGCCATACAACACCTTTTCACATATTCCTAATCAGTGGCGAGCTCATCTCTTTTGAGGTTGGCACCTGTTTCGTCAAATCCGGGGACATTTTGTGCATTGTAGTAGGTGGCATCACTGGTGATTCCATTGTCATCAAAATTGTCCCCGATCGACTCTCCCTCATAAATAGTACCATCCCAGCAATACCTTTCAAAACACTGCTTACATTGTTCACTCTGTTCAAGACCTAACCTCTCTTGTTCACGTCTGATGACGGCACATCCAATACAAGCATCCCATTCTTCATCCAACGTTCCATTCAATCTGGTTGCTGTTGCAAAACCATTAGATATCATTTGATTACGCTCTTCTAACGAGTATGCCATTTTGAACGTTGATGTGTTTGACCAGTAAGTGTAGGGACGATTTGCAGTGTAGATTATCAAAGGCACGTCATATATATCGGAAGTCAAGGAGGTCAAGTTCTTTGCATCACAACCAAAAAATGCAGGCTTTGAAGTCAAGTTCAAATTTTTAAACGTCTTTTGATCCGGGACATAGGGGAATGGAGTTCCCCTCCCCTGTGCTGAAAATTGGCGTTCATAAGTTTTGATCAAACTTGTCCCATCTGGCCATCCTAGGTGGTCGTTGGAGTTATCAAATGCAAATATCACGCTTAGGTTCCGACGAAGTAAAGGAACCAAAGGTACATTTTGACCGTCTTCACCACCGTCAACCAAATATAACGTGTCACTCTTTTCAATTGAATTCCTCGCATTTTGACTCTTGTAGAACGGGTTCGGATTATAATGCGCCACATCAACATTCAACCTCTCAAAAGGCTCGACAAGGAATTTATTCAACAAGTTCCTCAAAAACTCGGGAAGGTCTTGTGAATTTAATCCAAGAATGACGCTGTTGAACAATGAGGATGATGTGCCCATAAAGAACCCAACATTGTCGAAACCGTTGATGCAGTACAGCTTTCTTGGAGACCCGTTGTCCAACGATGTTCCCAAGTACTTGGTATCCACAAAAGCTTGCAATGAAGGATCCTCACTTCCAACTTCAAAGGGGGTGAGTGAAAACACTGTACTATTAAGATTGACAATGGAAGTTCCTGGTGCTCGACCAAGTGCAACCAATATTGGATAAGGCATTTGATAGTTTTGGAAACCGTTTTGAGACCTCAAGTCACTAAATCTATACCTAGCACCAGACTTTTCAAAGTTGGCTAGCAATTGATAGCTTAAAGCCCTGCCATATATATCAGTAATGGTTACACCGAAACCTGCAAACAATTTTCCTTGTACTTCCAAACTGATCTGAAGCCAGTGGTTAAGGTTGCTCAATACACTGTTTCCTTTGAATAATAACGACTTTTGCAGCTGCCACAACGTGTTTTGGTCAATCAATTCGTCGATGGACATCAAGTCATTGCTAACCAAGGAGCCAACCAACCATGAACCACCAGAAAGACCCGAGATGTAACTAGCAGCTTGCAATATACCTCCCAAACCTTTACCATTAGCCACTCTTGTTCTTGAATCCAATGCAGCGTATTGACCAGCACCAGCGAGCTGGGATCTGTAACCACCACCAGAGAAAGCAATACCAATAGTTGAATTAGTTTGGTCAAGAAATGAATCAACGTCAAAATTAGTCAAGTTAGCGTTTGAAAGGAATGCTTTCAAATTTGTTTTAGCAACCATTTTGTACCTATTGTCAACGTATCGCTTTTCATCAGGATTGATACCAGTAAGAGATGACCTAGTTAGTTGGCCGCCGGGACAAGAAACGGCAACAGGAGCATAGCCATGGGATGACGATGCTAGAATTGTATGAAACAACAAAAGGAGTACTAATATGAGCATTGTGATTGTTAAACGGCATGGCATCGAAAACGCATATCGGGATTTTGCTCACCATTATATAGTAAGATATCGTTATCATATAACCTCGGCAAAAAGCCGGACTTGATTTAGGAACGTGGCTATTATTCTTCAATCGTGATTTCCTTCCCTTGTATAATATGGAGGCGACCTAAAATGGAGTTGCATTGTCGTCGATCTTCCTCGATACGCGTATATCGATTTTCAAAACAGATTCATTTGAATTTATGAACAAAAGTGTGTATAAAAGACGCCATGCATGCCTCGAGATAACAATTACTGTGTTTTGTTTTTGTTCACCACTTCTTTAAGCGGATATACTATTGTTTTCGCAGCCGTTTTCTAAAATATTCGATCGCTTTGTGATATTATTGGACTTTTGAAAATATCAGCACACGTGCCATCTTGAGAAAGATGCCAAAACGCGTCAGCACTTCTAAACAATGACCGATGAAGACAAAGAAAGTTCGCTGAATAATGCCCATCAGTTCATCTATACACTTGTGGTAGGAAAATATTGTGTGACGCACTCAGCAACGGATAATCAATTCGTGCATTTGGTAGAAGTATTTCCGTCGGTATTTCCAATTATTCGCCCACACTGCACCATAAAAAGGCATTTGGAAGAGTTATTCAACTTCGTTTTCATGAACCATAACTAGCTACGAAACTGAAGCTGTATCGGAAAACCAAATTGGGCACTTGCTTGAAGCCTGTTTTAAGTCTAGACCCGCTACATAAAGGATTAACGGTGGCGAATATGGTGGGTTTCACATTGGTGCATCAGCCTAATTTGTGGTAATACCATCTATAGACGTTATCAAGAACCAAAGTAGGCTAGCTCTCATCTGTAAGGTATATTTCAATGGATCTTTAGTAGATGGTCCTTCATGACTGAAACTTGGCACTTCTTGGAAAGTGGAAAAGTGTTGCAAAAAAAGTACAACCTGAGTGGTATTGACACTCTATTAAACAACTACTCACGGCACTCCTCTAACAGCTAGAATATGTTATTTCATGTTCTACATCTTTTACTCAGCTCCCCTATTGTCTTAGCTACCTCCAATGGATATGCTCCAATTAAGGTCAAGTGTTCGGGTGGGAAACTCACTCGATCGGCTTCTGAGGGACTCAATAAAAATGAAATAACTTACATGGAGTCAAGATACCCAATTGCAGAGTTGAATCTAGCAAGCTATTTACACTCTGTAGAGCTAGAGGACTTTGATGTGAGCTCCTTTTTGAATGAGGCTAGTCCCACGATTGGCTTAGCATTTTCAGGTGGTGGATATCGTGCATTGTTGATTGGAGCTGGAGAATATGCAGCATTAGATGCTAGAACAAATATTTCCCAGGGTGTTGGCCTCGGTGGGATATTACAGTCAAGTAGCTACATATCAGGCTTATCTGGCGGAGCTTGGCTAGTTGGCTCGGTGGTATGCAACAATTTAATCAGCATTGACGAGCTTATTCACAACAATACCTTGTGGCAAACTACAAACTCCATCTTAAACTACTTTGATGATAATATCGTTGATCAATTGCTCATGTGGATTGATATAGGGGAACAAGTCAGGTCAAAACAGGATGCAGGTTTTAGTATAAGTATCACTGATGTATGGGGAAGAGCTTTAAGCTATCAGTTTTTGACCAATAAAAAGGATTACGGAGCAGGGTATAGGTTTAGTGATCTTATGAATGAGACAAATTTTCGCAACCATTACGCTCCGTTCCCAATCTTGTTAGCGGTTGGTAGAGTGCCTGATACCAACATTGTTAATTTGAATAGTACTGTTTTCTCACTTACTCCATTTGAAGTGGGAAGTGAATCACCTTATTTGAATTCTTTTGTGGCAACAAGGTCAATTGGAACATTGTTGGATAATGGGTTACCTCAGAACTCTACTTGTATCAGTGGGTTTGACAATGCTGGGTTTTTCATGGGAACATCTTCCTCATTGTTTAATGCAATCATCTTATCAATTGACAATGCTACATTGCCTGACTTTTTAAAAGAGTTTATCAACGAAACCATTATTGACCCTATTGTAAAGTCGAATATTGATGTTGCAAAGTACAATCCCAATGCATTCTATAATAGTGAAGATCCCCAAACTTCAATTGAGTCTTCGAAAACCCTATACTTGGTTGACGGCGGTGAAGATGGTCAAAATATTCCCCTTGTACCTCTCTTGAAAAGGAATATGAGTATTGTATTTGCATTTGATAATTCTGCTGACATAAATGGCCTACCAGATGGGACAAGTTTGGTAAAGACGTATGAACGTCAGTTTTTTGAAGCTGGAGCAAAGACACCATTTCCATATGTACCAGATCAAAAATCATTCCTTCATTTGAACCTCACTTCCCGACCAACATTCTTTGGTTGCAATGCCGGTAACCTAACTGCATTGACTGATAGTGTTTTTGATGTTCCACTAGTTGTATACATTGCCAATAAGCAGTATTCGTTTGCATCCAACACTTCCACATTCAAGTTACTGTACAGCATTGCTGATAGAAATGCCATGATCACTAATGGCTTTGAAGTTGCTTCAATGTTGAACGGGACATTGGATGAGGAATGGAGAGCATGTGTTGGGTGTGCAATAATCAGGAGAGAACAAGAAAGATTAGGTCTTGAACAAACCAAGCAGTGTAAACTTTGCTTTGAAAGGTATTGCTGGGATGGTACTATCTATGAAGAAAAGAAACTGAACATCAGTTGTTACAAGAGCTAATTTATTTGGTGAATACTTTCCCACTGAAGCTCGGTGTGTCCAACAGCGTCAGCAAAAACTGCTAATCCACGCTACTACAATCTATCTCTTCAAATCCAACACCTTTAATTTAAATCTAATGTACATGCTATATTAATCTAAATGAGGATAAAATTTAATCACTATTCAAAATATCTGGATAATCATCAACTTTACCACCTTCATAAATAATCTTATAGGTAGCTTCAAGCAATGGGAATTCATCTTGCAACTTGAAATGTTCCAACAATTCGTGAACTTCTTTAGCTGTGATTATACCTTGTGAACTTTGTCCCTTTAATACGATTTTTTCAGCTTCCCAAGCATCAACATTGTGTTCAATCATGTATCTGGCAACTTTGACATTTCTACCACCAGCGCAAGTTGTTATCAAGTCGGCAACACCGGCACTTTCCTCAGTGAAAGTAGTTGGATCAGGTGGAGCCAAACCTTTGATACCGAATTTTTGCCAATATGAAGCGAAATGAATAATCTCCTTGATACCAATTCTCATGATTGCAGCCTTGGCATTGTCACCCCAACCAGCACCGATAACGAAACCAACTGCACATGCAACCACATTTTTCAAAGCACCGGCAATTGAGGCACCAACAACATCTTGAATAACTCTAACGTGAAAGTATGGTCTGTGGAAAACTTCCTTCAATACATATTCATCGACATCTTTACCTTCACCTCTAAAATCATCAGGAATAGTGTAAGCTACTGATGTTTCTGACCATTTACCTTTGGCAACTTCAGTAGCAATGTTGGCACCAGACAAAACACCACAATAGATACCCAAGTCATCAGTTACTGATGTCGAGAGCAATTTGCAACCTTCTGGGTCAACTTCCAAACCTTTCAAACAAGAAATGGCTCTAGCAGTGGATTTGACATTTCCTTTCAATTGCTTGTTAACTCTTCCAAGGAATTGGTGAGGAATGTTGAATACCAACAAGTCAGCGTCTTTCACTGTGTCAACAATATCTGGGTTAGCAATCAAATTGGATGGCAATTGAATTCCTGGCAAATACTTGACATTCTCATGGTCTTCATTTATTATATCGGTCAATTTTCTACCATCAATGTCTTCTTGAAAAACCCACATCTGTACATCCTTTTGGAAAATTTCTGGTTTTTCAGCAGTGTTTTCAGCAACCAATTTGGCAACTGCAGTTCCCCAGTTACCAGAACCGATGATTGCTACTTTGAATGGTTTTTCAATAGTATATGGAGCAGATGCAGTCATTGTTGAATAATTTATTTGTAGTATGTAGTTTAATTAATAATTTGAGGAAATTGATTAAATTGAATTCAATTGTGGGAAATCGGTTGGTATTTATATATGTGAAAAAAAGAACAAAATCTTTAGTTGTGAAGAATGGATTCTAATTGCTGGTATTCAATATAAAAAACTCCGTATTAAAAATAGTTGAGAACTAAGAAATGTTTGGCGTCTAAATTTTTTTTTTTAATTTTGGGTCTATTTTTGTGATGAGCTTTGCTGTTTCTGATCTCTCCTCCTTTTTTTTCTTTTTTCTTTTGCTTTTTTTTTTATCAATTTACACCCCCCTCGCACTCACACTAACAAAATAGAGGGTGTTGATACACAACCAACAATGCATACACACTCTTCACTATCTACGTTCTTACTTTTTTGACATCTGTTCCATGCTTTTGATAGAACTTTTTTCCTTTTTCCTCATAACAGTATGAATTTCTTTTTCCTAATGTATGCAGGATAAAGATCTTACTTACTTACATACCGTATCTGTTATATACAGGTTTGCCAAAGTTGTACAAAGCTCTAAGATTTTCCGGTAAGACATTTTTTCTCTTTCTATTTTGTTGGTAAAAAGAAAATTAGGAACTGAGACTAACCGCCCTACTTTCAAAAGCTATAGGTTCTTGGAGATTGTGTCTTTTTCTCTTGCAAGACTGAGAAAGTTATCTGTAGGTTGAGATTACGGATTATCCCTTTACAGAGCTGTGTAGTTTTTCTCTCTGACACTCACGTGAGTGATACGAAAAAAGAAACGAGACACTACCTGGAAGCGTACACAAAAATAAGTAACTCATTTTCAAACTCTATGATGTAATGTCCCCAAAGAACTAATCAACTATGACGGATATACAATGCACTATCGGATGCAAACAAACAAAACTTAGGAAGAAGGAGCTACAATTATATGCCAACAACTGGCTACTTGTAGCCGACAATTACGACATCGAACATTTCAAATGAGGCTATCGAGCAGCTAATAATTAGCCAGCGTTTCCAAACTGAGATATTTTGCACCTCCTCTGCAGTCCCCGTGAACTTGGAGAGCCCTCTTTGCCAACCAACTGCAACTCTTACGTCATTGAAATCACACTCACAATCCGATCTCGTGTTAGAAACGGTCCTACGTAATAGGAAACTCCCAGTACTTGTTTATTGTTGAGGATTGGTTTCTGACAAGTTTGTGTCGTGAAGGCTCAACTTTTGTGACGTTTTTCGGACTTTTCTCGTTTCCAACACTCGTCTGCCTATAAAAAAATGCTTCACGTGACGTATTCAAATTTCAAAATAGCTACATTACACTATCAAAAAATTACACACTTGCTTATCTATGAGCAAAGCGTACATCCATACTGTCATCACCTCTACTATTGTATCTTTCATCTCTTTGTTCGCCAACAACTTGTCCCTTTCTCCAAGAAATGTCCTCATACAACCAATCATCTTCATCTTCCCAGTCTTTGCTTCTCACTTGTCCACCGCTAATAATCCTGGCTGCCGTTAAGGGATCAGTCACACCTTCTAATTGATCACCAATGTGCGCAAGAGGATCAGGGAGCTTGTTAGATTGCTCTTGTTGTGGTTGTTCTCGTTGTAACCTCTTCTTCTGTTTCTGTGGTATTGCTTGTGGTGGTAAAGGGTGATTTAGAATGGTTTCATCAGAAAAATCGTCGGTATTAAACTGCATTGAGTTGATTTGATTCCTTTGTTCGTGGGGGTGATGCATTGGTTGAATATAATCCACATTGCGTGGTACCCCTGAATCTTCTTGAGCTGTTGTCTCCGCATCTGCCGAGGCATTCTCCTGTGACTTTAGCTCGTTGTTTTCTAGAACAGTCTCCTTATTAGCTATTGAATGCATCAAATTCAAGAAATTGGACTCCTTGAATTTTTCCGCCATGGCAGCATCATCAGTGTTCAATCTATTCATTGAGTTCTCTACCGACCGTGCTGTTTCAGCAAACAAATCTCTATCGTGATCCTCCAAAGCCTTATCCACAGATTCTGTCAAGTCTGCCTCACTTGCTTGTGTTTCTCGCACATTCAATTCTTTTTCTAGACGGTCAAACTCATTCTCCAAAATCTCCTCGTGTTGAGCTTCCAATTTATGCACTTGCTGATGCTCTGTTTGTTGAGAGAACTGGGGCACAACGTTAACGGCATTCATATTTAAACGGTTTTGAAACGTGCCTAATGAATAGTTTGGAACTTGCCCATGCATCATTGGTTGTTGATACTGTTGTTGTTGCTGCTGTGGTGCCCCGTTTTGCATAAATTGCTTCAGCCAGTTGCTGTTGACTTGTGGCTGTTGTCTTTGGTCAATACTCAAACTCGAAAAGTCATTCACCCAGCCATGTTGGACTTGTGGTTGTGAAGGGTGGTGTTGAGGTTGAAACTGTGGTCTATTCTGTTCCATAAACAGGGCGGCAAATTCATGGCCGGTGCCACCGTTGTTAAACCTGTGAAACTCCTGATTTAACTGTTGATCCACACCTTGACCTTGACGAAATTGATGTACACCTTGTGGTTGTGATTGGTTGCCTAGTCTTTGATGCTGTAATGAGGTATCTCTTTGAGTATGCTTATTCAAGTTTTGAATGGCACTTGATGGCCCACAACTAGCTGCATCCATCTTTGGTAGTTGGTTGACGTTTACGAGTATCTGGTCTGATAGTCTCTGGAAGAAGGAATATGATCTTATTTTTCTATCGCCCTCCTCTCTTTCCCCCACTTTTTTTCATTCACAAGCTCTTTTGCGCATTCTTATTTTTTACCAATTAACCGAGCATTCACGTGACATTTTGGTTTTCAGCTACATATTACTACCAAACCTAAATAAACTATCATCGAATAGCTCAAGAAAAGCCTCATGTAAAAATTCGTGTATGTTGGAAGTTTGCATTGACCTGCCATATTTCTTGAATGCCTTTTGGCCTGCTAATCTGACTAGAGTACCAGCAGAGTAGCATGCAAGGATATGGGCATCATTTGTATCCAAGTCAACCTTGTTGTCCCAATAGCTGTCCAAGTAATGGTTTGACCAGTTCACCAATGTTGCGATTGCACCAGTAAGTGTATCACCTTGTCCACCTACACGTTTGTTGGATCCAGAGGAATTATTAAGGACGACACTCTTTGAATTGGCAATTATATCAACCTCACCTTTACGATACACCAATACATCGCCCAATTTTGACGACAATTTCTGAGTTTGATCAATCAAGACTTGTTCTGAATAGTCTTTGGAAATATCGATTTCAATGTCAAGCTTTGTAGCAATGCGTTGAAATTCAACAATATTTGGTGTAATGATTGCCTTTGAGTAGTTTGAAATCAATTTTGGCTCTATTGATAAAAGGTACAATGAGTCAGCATCTAGCACAATTGGCTTATTCAAGACTTTAATCTCTTCAATTATTCTCACCAATGACTTTAACATTAACGGGTCACGGCCAAACCCTGGTCCAACCACAACGATATCCATTCTAGTTAGTAATGGTTGAACCTTTGGCAAAATGACATCATCAATTATTTTGGTGAGAACATTGGTTTGATTCAAAACATCTTCAATGGACATCTTTTTCAAATCCTCTAGCTCTCCATCCTTCAATTTCAATGCTGGGTTCTCCAAGTCAAGCAAATATGGATGAATCATTAAATCGGGTGAATACGACTTTATTATTGGTGCTGCTTGTTTTTCGCAAATTACATGAGATAAATCAGCACCAACCAAAGCAGCAGAATGGCTAGAAAAGAACGGAGCGCCAGTGTAGTCTTCGTTCCCACCAATGATACATATTCTCCCTGCTTGACCTTTATGAAAATTGGGGAGAAGTGGTTGAATTAGTTGGCGTGAGAGGGTAATCAATTCCTTCTGTGACTTGTTACGAAGCAGCATTGTTGTGAAGTGTATCTAAGATTGCGCTGATTGAGTTGATCGAAATACCCTTTATAGGATCAAAGTTGGTCAAGGCAGCAAACAAAATTTGGTGGTATGGTATGAGTTCCAGAAAAGTCCGATCACCTACAACAAGAATGTCTCACTAAAAATGTCGCAAACCCCTTTCCTTTAGAAAAAAGCAACCATTCAAAGTGCTACCATATTCATTGCAAAACTGTGGCAACTGACTGAACAGAGCTCAATTTACTCATTTGACTGTGGTGAGGCTTCTCCAATTCCTTCAGAATGGTCTTGTTCGTGTCGATCTCAATACAATCACAAGAAACTAATTATGTCTTGGTAAACTAGAGCGACTAATTGGAGTTAGTAATTGGCTTATTAATTTTTGTAACCGAACACACACACCCACACACACCCACACATTTTTTTTTTTGTCACATATTGTGTTGTTTTTTTCTTTTGCTCCTTTTCAAACTATTTAAATGTGCCAAAACTTTCACCCAATTGAATCGGCGGTTAATTACTTTTTTTACCAAGACATATTCACTTTTGATAACTCAATTGCAACAAAATGTCCACTGCCATGACAAGATTTCTCGCTCCAAGATACGTTGTACCATTCATTGGTGCCACTGCTTCTCTTGGCCTTGCTTACCACTACTCCACACAATCATTCATTAGAAATGAAACAGGAAAGACTTTTACTGGTGGTGATGAATGGATTGACTTGACTTTAAAGAAAGCCGAACAATTGAACCATAACACCAAACACTTGGTTTTCGACTTGAAAGATAAAGACGATCTTTCAGGTTTGGTTGTTGCTTCTATGTTGATGACTAAATTTGTTACTCCAAAGGGTAACAACGTTATCAGACCATACACCCCAGTTTCAGACGTCAATCAAAAAGGTGACATTGAATTTGTTATCAAAAAATACGATGAAGGTAAAATGTCCAGTCACATCCATGATTTGAAAGAAGGTGACACTTTATCTTTCAAAGGTCCATTTGTCAAATGGAAGTGGGAACCAAATCAATTCAAGTCAATTGCTTTGATTGGTGGTGGTTCCGGTATCACCCCATTATATCAATTGTTGCACGCCATTACCTCAAACCCAGAGGACAATACTAAAGTCCAATTGTTTTACGGTAACCTTTCTCCTGATGATATTTTGATTAAAGACAGACTCGACGAAATCGCCAAGAACAACAAGGACCAAGTTAGGGTTACTTATTTTGTTAATGACAAAAAGGGTAAAGACTTTGACGGTGTAGAGGGTTTCATCACTAAGGACTTTTTGCAAAAGAATTTGGACAAGCCAAGCCCAGACACGAAGATTTTTGTTTGTGGACCTCCTGGCTTGTACGATGCAATCTCTGGTAACAAGAAATCTCCATCGGATCAAGGTGAAGTTACTGGAGCTTTGGCTGACTTGGGTTACACCAAAGAACATGTTTTCAAATTTTAAATGGGGATCTAAATTATATATATATCGTTATATAGACGCAAAATTGAATCAAGAAAAATAAATATTAAAATTCCTTTCAAATGTGTATCATCGATGAAGACATTAAAGGTGGCTATTGAAGGATGCTGCCACGGCGATCTCAATAAAATATACAAGGGAATACCTTCTTCAACAGAGCTTCTTTTGATATGTGGTGATTTCCAAGCCCTACGCAACACATCTGACTATCAAGCATTAAGTGTACCTGAAAAATATCGACGTTTGGGAGATTTTCAATCTTACTACACTAGCAAAAAGAAAGCGCCTGTGCTTACAATATTCATTGGTGGTAATCATGAGTCATCGTCATACTTGCAGGAGTTGAAATATGGAGGTTGGGTGGCGCCCAATATATATTACCTTGGTGAATTTGGGAGTGTACACTATAAAGGACTTTCGATTTGCGGGTGGAGTGGTATCTACAACCCACACACATATATGAACAAGTCGTTTAATGTGGAAAGACTACCATTTGATTCTAATTCCATACGAAGTGTCTATCATCAAAAATTATCCAACTTTTTGAAAATGTATTTGCAACGAGATATGGATATTGTTCTAAGTCACGATTGGCCAGTTGGTATCGAGAAATTTGGTGATAAGGATAGGTTACTTAAACAGAAGCCATTTTTCACTCAAGATATCAAAAAAGGGCAATTGGGAAGCCCATTGAATAATGTATTATTGCATCACTTAAAACCTAGATATTGGTTCAGTGGGCACCTACATGTAAAGTTTAAAGCCAATGTTAATCACAACATATCCAAGCCAAAGCAAGTTAAAAATGCTAATGAGATATTGCTAGACATGGAGAGCCTGGATGAAGCCAGCGATGGTGAAAATCAACCCCAAAAAAAGATGAAACCAAATGGACATGTGGTCCATGACACTCAGTTTTTAGCATTGGACAAATACGGCCCCCGTCGATCTTACTTTGAAGTAATAAATATTCCAATCTTGGAAAATAACCACCCGTCAGTGCATGATGATGGATTGTACTATGATAAACGAGCCATAGCGATAAATCGTGTGGTTGAAAAATATCGAATTGATCAGAAGACTGAGTTTGAGCTGATGAGCCCTAGGGAGATATTACGGGATCCAAGGAAGCTTGAGAAATTTATTCCACTTGTCGCAAAAGAGCTGGAGGAGATTAACCAAATTGATGATAATCAGTTCGTAATACCAAAGAATTTTGAGGTTGTTGCACCTGCTGATTACGATGGTGAATTGAAATATTACCCAAATGCCCAAACAGAAGAGTATTGTCGTAAATTTGGCATACCTCAACAAGATTACCAGTTGTGACTCAACTTAGCTCAATGTGAAGTTGTTTGGTTTTCTTGCTCTTTTCTCTGTTTTTCTGCATCCATCATTCTGTGTCACTGACCTTACGCACTGGCCGCATGAGATATCCTGATGTTTATTTTTTCGCTACATTTGGACTTTTAATGTAACAATATGTTTTTAGTGTTGTCTCTCTCTCTCTCTCTTTTCCCCGGAGCTCCGTGATTATTAGCTCTATCGCCGTGAGGTTATATAGATTACTGCATTCTCTAAGCAGTTTATAGAAACACAAGAAAAGGCGGATTGGACCTCTCTTCAACCACTTCACGTAAGTACACCTTTTAGTTCCATAGAGTAACCCCCCGCCAAGCGCATTTTGACAATAAAAACTTGAAATTTTCTTAACTTCTTTATTGCAACGATAAAATTGGCTTCGAGGCTAACGAAAGGAACCATAAAAAAACTAAAAATAAAAAAAAAGTCACCAACAAAAAGCACTTGCCTGACCACAAGCCTGCGCCCACATTTCATACCATACTAAAGGCAATCGTCAAATAATTCAAGCGAGTGAATTTTGGTACTATCCTGAACTTACACACTCCTTTACCATATCCACCATAGAATTCTTTATACCTTCTTGTAACGTCAACGAAAGAAGCAACCACAACGATGCCGTATGACTCGCATAATCCGCTCACAGTGGCACTACCTTACAACTTCATGAGCAGCAATGACTACCCAACTGAAGTTATGGCTAATAGATTTGTGGCGTGGAGATCTTTTATCAAAGAGTTGCTCAACTATTTTAAAGAATATGCAAGTGTTCAGGAGGAGATTGTACGTCAACAGGCGAGACTTCAGCAGGCAGTTGGGTCCACCGCAAGGTCAATAGCTACACCAGCTGCTGCCAACCACTCATCGAATATTGGTAACCAAGATTTAGAGGCTATTTCAAAGTCATTTTTGCCCATAGGGAATGGTTCAGTCCAAGATGTCCCAGATATTTTGTTCCACTATCATCAACAAAATGTTACCAACTCTTCCAAAACTCTCAAAGAGATTAACGCTATTATAATCCCAAAGTTGGAAGAGTTGAGAAAAGATTTACTCGTTAAGATCAAGGAGATAAAGAATTTACAAAATGATTTCAAAAACAATTTGAATAAAGAACTCAATGAGACCAAGTCATTGATTAGTCAGTACAACCAGGCGATTGAATGGGCAAACAAATTAGATACCAGTCACAATTCGCATCAAGCTGATGGTGAACAAGGAAAGTACGATCCATTCTTAGTGAAAACCAAATTGGACCGTCAGTTGAAAAGACAATTGGTGGAAGAAAATTACCTTTATGATGCTTATTCAAATTTACAAAATGCCGGGAAGCAATTGGAAAGTATTGTGGTGGCCGAGATTCAGAATTACTTGTCTCTGTTTCTCAAATTGATTAGAGAAGAAAATTTGACATTCTCTAATTACTTAGAGCCAAACATAATCAACGGGTTCTTGTCTAAAGAAACAAACTTTGAATGGAATGCGTTCATTGAAAGGAATCTACCATCCAATAATCTCAGTGTCAGTGCAGTGGGGAATCAAACTACATCTTCAGTCAAGAATGGTACATTTATCGATTTAGATATTCCCAAAAGACATCTTCAAGACTTTGTCGTACGTAATGCCGAATCAAACTTGAATGTTGCAGTGCGTGAAGGCTACTTGGAGCGTAGGTCCAAGTTTCTCAAGAATTATTCAAGTGCTTGGTACGTTTTGACATGTTCCTTTATTCATGAATTCAAATCCAATGATAGGAAGAAAGACCCTCATCCAGTGATGTCATTGCCTTTGGACTCTTGTACTGTTAGCGATCATTCAAAAGATGATGGCAAACCAAATGGGGTATACAAGTTCATTTTGACCTCGAAGCTGGCCAATGCATTGATGCACAAAACACATAAATGGGTTTTTAGGACAAATACCTACCAGGACATGATTGATTGGTTCAATGATATCAAAAAAATGACTAGCTTGCCCACTCCTATTGCAAGAGCTAGGACCTTGCCCAATAGACCAAAGAATGTTGTTTCTGCAGTAAAGGCTGAATCAAGGGCATCATCGATTCGCTCTCCAACAAGATCTTTAAGAACTGTCAACACCAACACATCAAATTTGCAAAAGACAAGTACTCGAAATTCGAACCGACCACTTTCACAAACAACGTCAAGTGCTAATGCAAACAGACTATCGTCCACTTTCTCCCTGAGAAACAACCAGTCTCCTAGATTGGCCAATATGATAAATAGCGATGGGACTATAATCACTCCTGTGGAAACTGATGACAATGTCAAGCGAAATCCCAGTTTAATGAGTCATTCAGGACAAGACCAGACGAGTCGGAATCAAACAATGCAGCTGCAACCAAACTATGTGCCACTACCACAAAGTCTGTATCAACAACAGATACAACAACAACAACAGCCACCTAGAAGTACACTGCCGATTATGAGATATCAACAACAACCTTACCAGTTGATACCTATGGAATCAGTTACTGGCGGCGGTAACCCTCAACAAGGTCAATTTGCAAATATTGGCACCCCATCAAGTAGTGTGCCGTATTACATTCCTGGTGGTGCTCAGCCACAGCAGTTTTATGATCCTGTGCAACAACAATACTACACAATCACTCCAGGTGCACCTGTAAGTCAACAACAATCACAAAATGGCCAACAAGTGGCACCGCAACCTCAATTTTTTCCCACATCTCCGCGCGGAGCACCTGTGCTGATTTTGAGTACTTCGCCTGCTGCGCAACCGTTTGGATCAGCTTACTTTTCGCAATTTGCTGGTGCCCCGATGCCGCAATCACAGCAGCAAGCCCAGCCACAAGCTCAATCCCAGCCACAATCACAGCAAGGTCAGCAGGCTAGCCAGAAGAATATACATCCAATGTATTTGAATGGTGATTTGAGCTCACCTGATGAGCGTACCAACGAAGGGACTCAAGGCGTTACTCAAACTGGTGACACATCTCTCCATCCAAACATTCAAAGAAACTTGTCAGCTGATGAGGTTTCTACGTTGAAAAGCGGCCCCATCGAGCAAGAGCAACGTTCGCAAATCAATGCTAACGGTGATATCAATATCATTGTGAGTGATGACAAGTAAAAGTAGAGCAAGTCTGTTTTGTAAAAGAATTATTTAATATAAATGCATTACTACACTATTTTCCTAAAACCACTTTACTCTTAAACGACAACACCCGAGTTGGAGGCAATACGGGGCCATAAGTCAGCACACTCTTTAGCAACTGGTCCAGTAATAGCAGAACCCTTCATTTCACCCTTTGGGTTAACAATGACACCGGCATTGTCTTCAAAGTACAAGTAAACACCATCTCTTCTTCTCCATGGCTTAGCTTGTCTGACAACGATAGCTGGCATAACCTTCTTTCTCAATTCTGGCTTACCCTTTTTAACGGTAGCCATGACCATATCACCAGCAGAAGCAGCTGGCAATCTGTTCAATCTGGCACCAGTACCTTTAACGGCCAAAACGTAAAGGTTTCTAGCACCTGAATTATCGGCACAGTTCATAACGGCACCAACTGGCAAAGCCAACTAAAAAGGAAATTTGTTAGTACGAAGTTGTTGTAGAATCGCTTTATCGCTTCAGATAACGGTATGAGTAAGTGGGGGGTTATAATGACAATAGTGTTGTACATAGCGTTCCGCGAAAGCTGTATCTTATGTTGTGACCTAACCCTTAACGAAAAGGCTCGTTGCTGATGCTTATCCATATCCCCATACAAGGCAATTCAACGTGAAGCGTTCGTCAAGCACTTTGTTACTTGGTGATCATTATATTCTCGATTCTGGCTGTCCAATTTTTGAAATGATTCTCTTAGGCTCTCTACCACACTCTGAAGGTAAAACTCGACGACGAGATGAAAAATGGGTCACATACTGACATACGGAATTTGTTTCCTGAAGCTCCTGATCCTGACATTCTTGATTATATAGATTATATTAAAGAGTTATAACTCTACCTAAAACTACCAAATCTGGTTATACTATTGGAAAATTTTTGTGCGAAGCCCACCCAAGCCAAGACGCTCTCAGCGCTGAAAAGTTACACAATTTTGTGTAACTAAAGAATTAGGTCAAAGCCATATATAGTCAGGTGACAAATTGTGACAGGAAAAAAAAGTGTCAAGTTGCGCTACCGGGTATAGGCATTGATTGAAAGTCGTTAGATCAAACCAATGAAATCACCAAAGCTGCTCCGAGTGAAGTAATGGGGCTTCACAGTTCCGCACACAGAGGTAAGAGTGAAAATCAAAGAAACCGATCTTACTCATCAAACGCTTCACTTTGTAAGTGCCGATATGAGCTTGTCAGTTGTCAAGACGGATAAATAATCATAGAGCATATATTGATAACGTAAGTGGATGAAAATCGCAAATCCGCAACAGAATATCTTATGTCCGCTCGTTGCTTGTGAGGCAGTCACAGCCATCTAATCTGAGCAATTTGTTTGCTTTTTAAGATGAGGCAACCTATAGTGTGCTTTCGGTATTTCTCAATATGGAAGTTTCCGCTCTTTGAAAATGCATCGGGGGTAAAAATCACTTTGCTTTTCGGGAAATGCGAAACCTAGATTATTAAGCAGGATCTGCACTTGCTTTGATCTACCTGAATTCTACATAGCAATCGTTCAAAATTTGAGAGCCAATGCCAAGCATGGTATCGGACGAGGTGCCCATTGTTCAGGAGCGATTATCTGCACTTGGATAAATGTGTCACTCAATTTGGCTTCTTCACAACTTGTAAAAATTATCGGTTGCTCTGAAATTCTTCGGTGAATTGAATTTCTTTTTGCAATAATCCGGCTTTGTGTAATTTACGCTATTTGTCATATAACGGTTTTCATCATTACCATTCATAGCCTCCAAGATCTTGTACACGAGGTATAAATAGGGACACATTTCCTTCCACTTGTATCAATTTCAACGGAAGTGAATCATATCACAACTACAAGAATAAAAGCAAAAAGAAAATGACTAAAGCAGTACCAGACAAGTTTCAAGGATTCGCAGTTTCCGACCCAAAGAATTGGAACAGACCAAAATTGGCAT
>OGTC01000257.1_pt1 | contig 23372 bp, 13 predicted proteins | sample 1574531 | NCBI WGS metagenome assembly OGTC01 (sample SAMN03295859, study PRJEB24534) | human gut metagenome | isolation source: fecal sample 2 from infant 9 | host: Homo sapiens | place: USA: Pittsburgh, PA | collected 2014-07 | reverse complement strand
CCCATTGAAAGTGAACACACTTGAACTTCTCTTCTCTTCCTTCCTTCTTCTCCACCCTAGTAACATCTAAGGATCATCTGTGCCTCAGGGCCAGTTTGAATTGCCGTAGCACGTGGAGGTCAAGAAGGGGCAGAAAATCACAACCCCCAGATGATTCTCGTGATTTGAATGTTACGATCTCAGGTTACAGCCACTTGCACACTCCTATAGATGAAGTCATTCCCACCACAAATGGCTTGCTTCCACCAGAGGGGACAAGATCACCACTATTGTCTCTAATCACCCAACCACCACACATCACCACTAATACATTGACCACTTTGTTGAAAATATTGTCACCACCAATATTGCAAACACTTCAGTCAATGAAGACACTAATGAAGCTTTAATTTTGAATAGGAGACATGTCAGTGATTGGAGAACCCGTCCTCATGCCAGAATGTTAACTCAAGCTGTCAATTGAAACTGGATACATACCATCAAGGAGAGCTGGGAACCCCTGAATTGGAATAGGGAAAATGCCCATTTGTCACCTCAATTGAGTCAAGCTAAAGAGTCTGATTGGAAAGGTAGAGCTCTGGAATTGTATGCTGTTGATCAAAGAATTGAAATAGCTGATGCAAATTTTGTAAGAAGTTGTATATACACTTCTATTGCGAACTCTACAAAACTTGTGTCGGTAAAATTCCCAATACTTGCTAAGAATTGTAACATTCGTTGTAGTTGCTCAACGACTTGGTCTAACAACGTTGCTTGGTATTTTCGAGATACGAGTAACAAATTTGTTCCCAATTTCAGCGAGCTGTACCTTCGTCTCACGGTTGGTGGGTCCGAGCAGAGCTGCCCTAAACTCACACAATAACAATTAACATGCGGCACTCAACTTGCTCATTTCATTGTTCCTTTTGTCAGTCATAGAAACACATACGAAGAATAGACGTGGGGCTATGCTTCTTTTGACACATCCCGTGAAGGGCAAACTGCTTGCGTCTGATCCAAGCACCACAACCAACAAGATATCATCCACAACAGTATCAGTCATTGCAAAATTTCCTCTTGTTAAGATCTGCTATTGCTCTCAATGTGCACCAATTGCCTTGTCATCATGTATTATAAACCGTTACACACACAAACTGTGCCGTTTTTCTCAACCTTCAAGTAGTTTATCGTAGCTACCCTCAATGGGGTTATCCAGTATCTCCATCAGTCCTCATTGTATCCGTCAGTGATACTCTCAGTTGTATTTGCATCATTATAAATCTATTTGCATAGTTTTTTCATGTGACATTTTTCTTTGAAAATCTTGACCAGCCGAAACTAGGACCAACTTTTTTGACCTAAATTTAGCAAAATCCACTAAAAAAGAACCCACAGTTTGAGAGTACTCTTGTTTTCTCATTGTGGTGTGATAACTAAAGACATTCAAGTACACTCTGTACATACAACCAAAGAGGGAAGTAGTTCATATCGTGCAACTTACTGTTACTCTGGCCTTTCATATATATACTCCACATTATTTTGCTTTACCCATTTTTTGCTTTCAAGCTAACCACACACCGCCTCAATACTTGTTATGAGTTTAATAGCGCTGACACCAGCAGCAAGAGTCGATGATGTTATTCGACAGTTGTTTGACCAATACATACAGATACACCCTATAAATAACCAATACTTGCTTAAATCATCCAATGGCAGCAGTAGCAGCAGCAACAACAAGAGCCACATCCAGCAATGGTTCAACTTACGTAATCTACCCATTGTGGGGAGATTTGTTCCTGAGATCGACGAAAAGACAAAGCTTATTAATGAACTACTTGAGTATCAAAAGACAACAACAACATATCGAGATTGGTACACCATTTCCTTGAGGTTGGATGAATTATTGGGGAATAATGCCTGGAAATCCGATCCTCAGTCGGATATTTACGACTATAATTTAATTTACAAACATTTGAATGCAATGAAACAAGCACGAATGAACAATAATTACAAGTTGTTGTTGTATTACATCCGTACTACATGGGTGCGAAACTTGGGAAATATGGGTGATTCAAATCTATATCGACATTCCTATGTTGGAACCAAAAAGTTGATTGAAGAGTATATACAAGAATGTCAAGTTTCACTAGGTTATCTTGTTGAAGAACATCATGATCAGTTTGATTTTGATGATCGGTACTTATTGGGGATGTTGATACAAACGAGGAAAAATATAGGTCGAACTGCGCTAGTGCTATCGGGTGGTAGCACATTTGGTATTTTCCATATTGGAGTATTGGCCACTCTATTTGAAGCTAATTTGTTGCCGAGAATTATTAGTGGCTCCTCAGCAGGATCGATTATGGCCAGTATTATATGTTCACATACCAATGAAGAGACAATTGAGTTGTTGCAAACCATATCGCAACGCGATTTCAACATTTTCGACATAACCGACAAGGTGGAAACTTCAAGCAAGTTTAAAAAGGTGCTTTTATTTTTGGGCCATTGGATTAAATTTGGAACCGTTTATGATATTGAAGGATTACAAGAGACAATGATTGGGTTTCTTGGGGAATTGACCTTTAGAGAAGCTTATAACCGTACGGGCAAGATTTTAAACATTACTGTTTCGCCTGCATCAATACATGAACAAACAAGGTTATTGAATTATATAACTGCTCCCAATTGTTTAATTTGGTCAGCTGTTTGCGCTAGTTGCTCATTGCCAGGAGTGTTTCCCTCGAGTTCAGTTTATGAAAAGAATCCCAAGACAAATGAAGTACATGAATGGAATAATGACGAGTCAATGAAGTTTATGGATGGATCGGTGGACAATGATTTACCAATCACTAGATTACTGGAGATGTTTAATGTTGATCATATAATTGCCGTACAAGTGAATCCGCATGTTGTCCCAGTTTTAAAAGTATCGATAAGCAACGTGGGTGGTGATGTTGAAAATGAGTTGAGCTATAAATTAAAACAAAGCTTGAATAACGTTTACGATTTCGTGGTTTCGGAAGCTATTCACTATTTGCAGTTACTTAACGAGATGGATATTTACAAGAACTTGGCCAACAAGACAGTTTCTTTGTTATCACAACGGTATTCAGGAGATATCACTATATTACCTGAGTATAAATGGCAAGATTTTACCAAGATTTTGACTAATCCAAGTCATGAGTTTCTATTGGAGTTTATATGTCGTGGTGCTAAAGCATCTTGGCCCAAGATGAGCTTAATTGAAAACCATTGTCGGGTTGAATTTGCTCTTGATAAGGCGATTTCGGTATTGCGAGGCAGAATAGTAACGTCAGGTAATTACCGTTTGACTAATTCGCCAACAGCAATGACTAGTGGAACCGCTAAAGCGAAAGTCAATGGGAGTGGAAGTGGAAATGGTAACAATGGCAGTGGAAGTAGTATGGCGATAACTTTAGGATCTCAAGGTAATGGAAGCACTACCAAAATTGGTTCCCCTAATGGGGACACTGATGGAGACGATGCTGATTTAGACATTGATATGGATGACGATGCTGATGCTGACGCATCAGTTGTAACCACACCCTTGGCAACAGCGACAAGAACACCACCACGAATGTTGAAATCACTGGAAGAACGGCAAATCAGACAAGGTATACGTAAATCTAAATCGTCAAACTTGATCAATTCAGTAAGGTATCATAGGGAGAGGAATAGTGATGGGAATAATAGCAGTGGTGGTAATGGTGGTGCCGATACTGGTGGTGGATATAGTCATGAAGAAAGAGCTAATTTACCATCAAGATCCAGATCGTTGAAGAATTCATATATAGGGTTAAATCGGTTGAATGATGATGATCCATAAAATGAAGGAGACGACATATAAAAGAAAGAAGATTAACCATAAAGTTATCAATTGGCTGCAAATATTGACAAAAAGTAGATATAGTGTCAAATTGGTAGCTTAATGTATTTCCCCCTTTTTTATCCGAGGTTAGCTTTTACACCAATACTTTTTGTAACCGACAAGAATAAAATAAAATCTAGCCGCTAACGGAAAGGGAACTAAAACTGAAAAAAATAACAAAATATGAATAAACTATCCGGGGAAAAAGGTAAAAGGGGTACAGGAATAGTAAGGTGGAGTAAGAGAAAAAGAAAGAAAGAGAGGGGTGAGCAAAGCTTAATAGATCTAGAAGCATAAGCCACATCTATCCTGCGTCTGTATATAAAGTTGGAGAGAAGAGGGACTTGTAAACCCTCGTATTAACAGGAGTAGTGAATGAACCGTCTCCTTCTTATAAATCCGCTTTCTGTCTGAAAGTCCGTTTTATAATTGTGTCGCTAAAAAACCTTTTTGACGAAACCTTTTTTACGACATTCGGATTTAGACGTTGATAGAACGTCATATAACCGATATGCCTTCACCTTTTGGATTGTGTCATTGAATTTCTAAGGCCAGTTCAGGTCATCAGATTTGTGTGAGTGAGTGTGTGTGTGTGTATGTGTATGTGTCGATATTGTTGGGCCGTTGTGAACTTGTGTGATTATTGTACCCTTGGTCCTCGGTTCCATTAATTATTTTTCAATTTGAGTTAAAGTGCACGACCTTCTGGAGCCACAGTAAACCCTTAGATAGTGAACGTGGTAAGTGGATAGAGGGACACACACACACACACACACCTACCTAAAACTATAGAATTTAGAGTTTGAGATACTATGCTGTAGGTACCACGAGTTATAAACAAAATCCGTTCTCTAATGCTATATCCATTAGAGCTCGTTATGTTCTATGAGATTACTTAAATTATCTCCGTTCAAATGTGCTCTTCTCTAGTTCTTATAATGAATTCATGGGATCGCCCCGCATTTTTCTATGTTTTTATTATTTTTCTCACACATGGTTTTTGTGCATCCAAACACACATACAAAAAAAAGCAACCAGTTCATACTCGGTTAATTAAATTTTTGACTTTCACACAGTAGGGGATTGCCAGTTGACGTATACCTCTTTCTCTTCACATCCAGAAACTATAGATTAATACTAAAACGTAGAACGAGCTGTAATTGAATTAGAGAGCATTCAACTACTGTTAGATGTCTCAATTGACTAATCTTATTGAGTGTTGTTCCCCTAGTTTAGAAAGCTCTTTTAAGTGTGTATCACTTTATGCCGACGATAACCTTTTAAAAATAATTTGTGTTGTGCACTTGTACACTACCTCGGATTTTGATTCCTTTGCCCTCCTCCCTCCCTCCCAAATATTACAAAAACTAAATTCCCCACATATTTTATCACAAGCGCAGACAGAATACAGAGACAGACGCAAGACAGTGAAAGAAGTAAAGGAAAAAAAATTTGATTTTTATAAATACCAATCAATATTTCCCTCATATAAAATCTGTAGTTTTTGCTCTTCTTTTCTTTTCCTTTCTTTTGACACCCTAACGTATAATTTATCCTTTACTTGAATTTCAAAGAGACTTTCATTGATTGAAAACCTACTGCAAATTGAGAAATAACGTTATAATTTTTTTTTTTACGAGTTTACGAATAATAAGGGAATAAATTTACATAAATTACAGAAGGAAGAAATAATGTCACAATTGGATTTTAAAGACAAGGTAGTTATCATCACTGGTGCAGGTGGTGGTTTAGGTAGATACTACTCACTCGAATTTGCCAAAAGAGGTGCCAAGGTTGTTGTTAACGACTTGGGTGGTGCTTTAGATGGTCAAGGTGGAAACTCCAAGGCTGCTGATCTTGTTGTTGACGAAATCAAAAAGAATGGTGGTGTTGCCGTTGCCGACTACAATAATGTTCTTGATGGTGACAAGATTGTTGAAACTGCTGTCAAAAATTTCGGTACAGTCCACATTGTTATCAACAATGCCGGTATTTTGAGAGATGCTTCATTCAAGAAGATGACTGAAGCCAATTTCAAATTGGTTATAGATGTCCACTTGAATGGTGCTTTTGCCGTTACCAAGGCTGCTTGGCCATATTTCCAAAAACAAAATTATGGTAGAATTGTTAATACCGCTTCTCCAGCCGGTTTGTACGGTAACTTTGGTCAAACCAACTATTCTGCTGCCAAGTCTGGTTTGGTTGGTTTTGCTGAAACTTTGGCTAAAGAAGGTGTCAAGTATAATATTATTGCCAACACCATTGCTCCATTGGCCAAGTCAAGAATGACTGAATCTATTATGCCACCATCAATTTTGGAAAAATTGGGCCCTGAAAAGGTTGCCCCATTGGTTTTGTACTTGTCACATGCTGATACTGAAATTACTGGTCAAATATTTGAAGTTGCTGCTGGTTTCTTTGGTCAAATTAGATGGGAAAGATCAGGTGGTATCTTGGTTAAACCAGATCAATCTTTTACTGCCGAAGTTGTTGCTAAGAGATTTAGTGAAATTCTTGATTTTGATGATTCAAAGAAGCCAGAATTGTTGAAGAACCAACACCCATTTATGTTGAATGACTACTTGTCATTGACCGAAGAGGCTAGAAAATTGCCACCAAATGATGCATCTGGTGCTCCAGCTGTCTCCTTGAAGGATAGAGTTGTTTTGATTACTGGTGCTGGTGCCGGTTTGGGTAAAGAGTATGCCAAATGGTTTGCCAGATATGGTGCCAAGGTTGTTGTCAATGATTTCAAAGACGCTTCCAAAACTGTTGAAGAAATTAAAGCTGCTGGTGGTGAAGCCCATGCTGATCAACACGATGTCGCCACTCAGGCTGATGCCATTATCAAGAATGTTTTAGACAAGTATGGTACTATTGATGTCTTGGTTAACAATGCTGGTATCTTGAGAGACAGATCATTTGCTAAGATGACTAAACAAGAATGGGACCAAGTCTTGGCCGTTCACTTGCTTGGTACTTTTAACTTGTCTAGATTGGCATTCCCAATTATGAGTGAAAAGAAGTATGGTAGAATTGTCAATATTACCTCCACTTCAGGTATCTATGGTAACTTTGGTCAAGCCAACTACTCATCAGCCAAGAGTGCCATCTTGGGATTGTCCAAGACGATTGCTATTGAAGGTGCCAAGAACAATGTCAAGGTTAACATTGTTGCTCCACATGCTGAAACTGCCATGACTTTGACCATTTTCAGAGAAGAGGACAAGAACTTGTACCACGCTGATCAAGTTGCTCCATTGTTGGTTTACTTGGGTTCAGAAGATGTTCCAGTTACTGGTGAAACATTTGAGATTGGTGGTGGATGGATTGGTAACACTAGATGGCAAAGAGCTAAAGGTGCTGTTTCCAAAGACGCTCACACTGCTGTCGAATTTGTTAGAGACCACTTGTCAGAAATTACTGATTTCAGCAAGGATACTGAAAATCCAAAATCCACTCAAGAATCATCAATGGCCATCTTGTCTGCTGTTGGAGGCGATGACGATGATGATGAGGAAGAGGAAGATGAAGGCGATGAAGAAGAAGACGAGGAAGAGGTTGAAGAAAATGACCCAGTTTGGAGATTCAATGACAGAGATGTCATTTTGTACAATATCTCCCTTGGTGCCACTACTAAGCAATTGAAATATGTTTATGAAAACGATAGTGATTTCCAAGTTATCCCAACTTTCGGTCACTTGATTACTTTCAACTCGGGTCAATCACAAAGTTCATTTGCCAAGTATTTGAGAAACTTCAACCCAATGCTTTTGTTGCACGGTGAACATTACTTGAGAGTCCACAAATGGCCACCACCAACTGAAGGTGAATTGAGAACTACTTTCCACCCAGTGCAAACCACTCAAAAGGGATCTAATGTCGTTATCGTTCATGGATCACAATCTCTTGACAACAAGACCCAAGAACCAATCTATTCCAATGAAGCCACTTATTTCATTAGACAATGTCAAGCTGATAACAAGGTTTACAAGGACAGAAGATCATTTGCCACTAATCCATGGACTCCACCAAAGAGAGACCCAGATTACCAAGTTGATGTCCCAATATCTGAAGATTTGGCTGCTTTGTACAGATTGAATGGTGATCGTAACCCATTGCACATTGACCCCAACTTTGCCAAAGGTGCCAAGTTCCCTAAACCAATCTTGCATGGTATGTGCACTTATGGTTTGAGTGCCAAGGTTTTGATTGACAAGTTTGGTATGTTTGATGAAATCAAGGCTAGATTTACCGGTATTGTGTTCCCTGGTGAAACTTTGAGAGTACTTGCTTGGAAAGAAGGTGAAAATGTCATTTTCCAAACTCACGTTGTTGATAGAGGTACTATTGCTATTAACAATGCTGCTATCAAGTTGATTGGTGACAAACCAAGCTTGTAAAGAGTTTGCCCTTGGGTTTTATAGTATAGTTTTTATATAAATATATGTTTTCGAATTTTGAAGATTCAAGTTATTGGTAGAGAGTGAGAGTTGTATTTTTACCTGGATGCAAACATTTGTATTAATATTACTTATAAATCCTCTTCATCATCTTCGGTTATATCATCAACTGAAGAAACATTAGCGTACCCATACCCACCACCACCTCCACCTACTTCATTATTCATGCCATCTAGTACAATGGTGTCATTACTACTGTGGCCAATACTGTGACTTCGCCCATGATGATGATGATGATGATGATGATGATGATGATCACCACTGCCAGGTCCACTTCCACCACCGCCGTTTGACCAAGTATTCAACCCTGATTTAGTTGCCAATTGATGATAATGGTGTTTCTTATTATACGGGTATTGAGTGCGACCGCGTGATGTAGCAGCATATTGATGTTGAAGTGGTGGTCCAACGTTGAAATCAACCGGTGAAGCATTGATGGGATCATTGTCATTGACATTGTCGTTGACATCGTCATCATCTTCTTCGACGTAATCATCAATCAGGGATGAGAATGGAGTGGAGGAAGAAGTGAAGGAGCCAATACTATTTTCTCTTGCTCTTGATCTTGACCTTGATCTCGACCTTGAGGATGCACGCATAGTTGTGCCCACTGCTGTGGTTGAGTTCAATGGCGATGGAATAGTAGGCGATGCCAGAGTTGTGCCAATGACATTGGACGTTGACATTGATTTCTTTTGTCGTGGTGGGAACTGAAATGAAGAACTAGGTTGAAGAAAAGGTGATCGAGACGGTGATCGAGAATGTGTTGGTGAATGCGAATGCGAATTAGCATGCGAAGCAGGCGATGATGCAATAATTGTGTCATTTCTTTGTATGACTGATGTTGGAGCTAGTGCCGCCAATGAGGTTTGCAATGAGCTTGGTTTGCGTGATACTGGTTTCATCATCGAAGAAGCAACAGTAGGCAATGTTGGTGTTGAAGTCGAAGATAACCTTTTGGCATCAAAGATATCTGCTCCCGCTGCTGATCCTGCTACTGATGTTCCAGGTGGTCGAGAAAACATATCTGATCCCACATATGCATCATCATTCAAGGAATCAGTAGACAGGGAAATATTTTCCGACACAATCGACGACGCTGATGAATGTATTGATATCGAGGAGGATGAGTAGTTGGAGAAACTCGAGTAATTTGACATATTCGAAGAAAATGAACGACGATGACGATACAGCAGCAACAGCAGTAACGACAGTGACAGTTGCGCTTTGTGGTGTTGGTGATGCAGTTGTTGTTGATTATGGTGGTGCGAGTTACGGAAGGATGTAGAGGGTGGTAAAAAGCTCCGCAATTGGTGCTGTTGTTGTTGTTGTTGTGGATGGTGTTGCGTGTGAATATGTTGCTGTTGTTGTTGTTGTTGCAAATGCAGTGGGTTCTCCTTTTCAACTTCTTCACTAAAATCAAAATTACTAAACAAGGGAGAAGTTAACGGTGACGAAGTTGACGCAATTGATGAAGACGATGATGATAATTGATGCAGATTATTAGTGAAAATTGGTTGATCAAAAGTAAAAGTATTAGCTCGTGTTAATTTGGTGTTTAAATTGGTGCTAATTGACTTGACTTTGGAATGTGATCGTTGACGTTTAATCACTTTACCACTGTTCAAAGTGGTTGATGAACTCGAGGATAATGAGCGACTATGAGATGACATACTCCAAAAGTCATTTGTACTTGCTGATGTCAATGCTGATGGTCTGTTTGGTAAATGGTCACCATTTCCACCACTACCAATACCACCACTGTTACCACCACCAAATTGATTAAACGATTTCGCCCTAGTTAACAACTTGTTATCTTTTCGAACTCGACTTAAATTGGCCTCACAAGAAACTTCATGCTTGATATCCTTCATTTCAACATAATTTTGTGGGAAACAAAAGGACTTGTACTTGGTGAAAAATCTTTTGTACCCACCTTCCAATATAACAACATCTGGCCACGATAAGAATGGGTACGAATTTTGATTCATCATTCGATCACATTTACGAAGATGCTTGGCCATGGTTGGACCTCTGAAAATACTAAACTCACAATGGAAAATAAGCAACTTTTTCTTACTCTTGTTGCTGTTGTGATTGTTGTTATTGTTTGTTGCCGGAGAGGATCCCTGTTGATGGCTTTCGTAAATTTGCTTGATAAATGCATTTTCCAATGCTTCCTTAGAGGATATATTCATGGCATTAATTATATGACCGCCATGATATTCATAATCAAATCGACAATCAACAATGATGTATTCATCAAATTCGTGCTTGTGTTCCCCACAAAGAATCTTGTATAATTGATCTTCATTAATACGGGGCAACACATCATTTCCCAGAGTGAATGTGTGTATATTGGTGTGCTTTAATTGAGAATTATCTTCATGTAGTTGGAAATTATCAATCTCACGTTGGGTTTCGCAAACTGAGTGAATACGTCTAATAGTTTTAGGTCGGGTTGTAATTGGAGGGCCCCTTGTGTGGGTACTGCGAGTAGGCAGTTGTAACAATGTTTCATGATTGTAATTTTCTTCTTGTTGTTGATTTATTTGTATGCTATTGGTTTTTCTATGCATTATAGGGGACTCTATGTTGATAGTGTCAAAGGTAGCATCACCCTCGTCTTCAGAATCTATTTCGTCCTCGTCGTTTTCGTGCTCCTCATGTGTCCCCTTTTTGTCATTGTAATTACCAGAATCACAATCAGTGGGTATATCCTCATCCTCATCCGCATCGTCATAGTCGTATGTCGAAGTGCACTCGGTTAACTTTGGAGTCATGTGTAAATTGGCAAAGAAGCTATGTGACGATTTGGATACTACTTCAGTCATTGATTTAGTGAATGCCTTGGTTTTCTCCTTGACATTTAAGGGAAAATTAGTCAAGCTCTTGAGTGGTGTTCGATTGAGCATTGGTGGTGAGTCAGATGAGCATGAATATGATGAAGATGATGATGATGCTGATGCTGATGAGTTTGAAGTCTTTTGTTGCAAGAATAGTCTTCTAGAGGAAGAAGTTGAAGATGATGCTTTGGTTGGTGTGGTGGCAGAAGTAGTGGACATAGTAGACGCGGACGCCCATTGGTTCAACTTATCGGAGTATATCAGTTTGGCGCTATTCAGATCAAAGTAGTTTTCCTTCTCGATTTCCATTTGATCACTACCACCACTAGTGGATGCACTTTGACGATGATTATTCTTGTTTCGTAATCGCTGCAAATGTGATGTGCTTGACTCGCTCGTCAAGTAGGATGATGATGCTTTCCTCAAAGTATGGGTGAAGGAGGAGTGGGACTTGTCATTTGGATATTGCATCTTCTTTTTATCTGTTTTGGGAAGGGCAATTGTAGTAACTCGATGTTCCCCCGCGTAGTATATCTGTGACTCTCTATAAATCCGCCTGGAACGTTCTCCTTATCTAATGTACTATAATAATAATGTTGTTACTGTTATTATTATTATTATTATTATTATTATTATTATTATTATTATTATTATTATTATGATTGTTATTATTATTGTTGTTGCTGTTGACAATGTTGATAAATATTATTATTTAGCCCAAGTTGGGTTGTTAATTAATGTGAGATACACTTTGTGATGATGATAATAATGTACAACTCTGATTCTGATGCACAGTACTCAAGGCGAAAAGAATGAATTTAGAAAAAGGCAATGGCACAGATGAAGCTTCGTATTTTCGAAGTGGTAAATAATGATGATGATGATGATGATGGGGGAGTTTTGGTTCTGGTTCTTGGTTTTTGATTTTTGATTTTTGGTTCTTGGTTCTTGGTTCTTGATTCTTGGTTCTTGATTCTGTTTGGCTGTCAAAAATCAGGTGGGAGAACCAAGGAAGAAAAAATATTAAAGCCAACAGCAGCAGAAGCAGCGGTAGCAGTCAATGACTATTTAATTGTGATTGGAAGTAGATTGTTGGTGGTGGTGATATAGTCTAAGGGAATGAGTGTGGTAGTATAGTGTAGTATAGTAATATGTATTACCCAATTAGTTAGTTGGTTGGTTGGTTGGTTGGTGGGTTGGTTGGTTGGTTGGTTAGGTGTAGGGAATATATTATGCTTGGACTTGTAACAACAAAAGATTGTTTCGTTATTATTTACTTCTTCAACTTTAACCATAAACAAAGTGTCTGTGTGTGTGTGTCTGTGTGTGTGTGTTGTTTACATGTACATTGTGTTTTTGTGTTTTTGTGTTTACACACGCACAATCTCATGTTTTGGATAAAATGTTGCAATACTACGAGTACTACCACTACCCCTACCCCCGACCCCCGTTTACTACTTACTATTTTGCTTTTCTGCTATTTGCTTGTGCTATGTCTTCAAGAAACCTGTTATTTATCCAGTTGCACAGTTGCTAATGAAATAAAGCTGTGCTCTCATGAATTGAGTTCGTGGGTAGACTAACGGTTGTTGCGTGTCTTTGACATTTTTTTTTTTTTTTGGGAATTGGGAATTGGTGTCTTTGTGTCAAAAGAAGGAGGTATAGAGGATGAAATTCTGTATTGCTACCAGTTGTTTAAGAACTCATACCAACTTGTGTAACTCAAACCAATACTATTGCCACTACACTATAATGTACAGCTCTTCACTTTGGCTTTCAGCCCAAAATCATTCTCATTTTGATGCGCTACTTTCAGGTTTCGATAAACCAGCTTTACATCTTCTTTACTTTTTACACTTTTTAGTTATGTATTGGTGCAAATATAATGTATCAACTATTTTCAAGCGCAAGAGAAATGTTTTCATTCAAGTATAAAACTAAGAGAACCGTATGTCAATCATTGTGCATTATTCTGGATTTTTCGCAAGTTGACTCTGGCCAGATTGGTGATTTTCAAGATTATTTATTGCTATTGGGCCAAGTTTACTGGGTGCAATTATCGTACAATAGTTACAGTTGTTTCTTCCACGTGATTATCCCGTGACTTTAACATTTGTGACATTTTTCTGTTTATGAAAGAATATAGCCGAGAGAGGGAGAATAACATGCACACACACACACACACACACACACACACACACACACCAACCGGTTTCATAGTCCAAGGTTGAAGCGGCAGCTAATAAATCCCACCTTCAACGTACGTCTCCGAAGCTTACATTTGTTTGTGTCCATCACTTAAGGAGAGTGGTCCCAACTAATTTCATCTTTAGCACATCAAATGAAGTTCATGAGATAGCCATCAACTGCTAGGCGTATAAGAAAGAAACAAAACCAAAAAACCCGTCCTTCACAATGGACCAAGACAAACTACTGATCGTACTAGATATAAAAACAGGAAAGAAAGTCATCAACAATAAATACAGAATTCTTAAAAAGATTGGACAAGGTCAATATGGTAAAGTGCTATTAGGACAAGTATTGGATGATACAAAACCTACAGTGAGAAAACAATCTATATTGAATGATAGTGCCACAATCACGTCATCATCATCACCATCATTATCATCAACAACTCCCGTTACTTATGTTGCTATAAAAACCATTAACCGAGTTGATAAAGCAAAGCTAATAACAAAGTCGTACATCAGTAATGTCACCAAGATCAAGAAGGAGATTAAAATTTTGAAACAATGCAATCATCCCAATGTTGTCAAGCTATATTCAGTTATTGATGATACCCATTTCGACAAGATTCTTCTAATATTGGAATACTGTAAGTATGGGGAGATTGATTGGAAACACTATAACCATTATTACGAAAAATACACCACACATAAACATAGGCTACCACTCAATCTAAACAAGATATTACGAGATATAGTCAATGGGTTGGAATACCTTCATCTGTATAAACACATTATCCATCGAGACTTGAAACCACTGAACTTGCTAATCGATGAATACAATAATATCAAGATATCTGACTTTGGAGTTAGTCTAATCTTGGAAAATACCATTCAAGACTCAAAAGAATTGGCAAATACTATGGGCACACCAGCATTTTATGCTCCAGAACTATGTCAGTTTGTGAAGAATAGGTTTTCAATGATTACTAATGAACATCACCAATTAAACAAGATCAAAGTAGATTTTAGAATAGATATTTGGAGTTTGGGGGTTACACTATATTGCCTAATGTTTAATAATTTGCCATTCAATGGGATAAATGAGTTTGATATATGCAAAAAGATTGTTGATTCGGAATTGAAATTCCCTCAAATAAAGCATACTTCAAGAGTCACTGATTCTGATGTGGAAGAATTGCAATTGGTTAAAGATTTGATTAAACATTTGCTACAAAAAGATCCCGATAAGAGAATAACCTTGGATGGCGTTAAACATCATAGATTTACTACATTTGACCTAAATGCCTCACAGCGAGAGAAGTTTTTCAATTTTAACCAAGCCATTTTCAAAGATGCTGATTGCAAACGGAAATTGAGTGAAGGTAATGGAAATGGAGACCCAATACTTAATAACAATGGTCTTTCAACAAAAATACGAAACTTTTTCAAAGGAACAAGCTCCACAACACCAACTCCTCCTGCAAAAGATACCATATCTTCAGTGTCGAATCTGAAAGAACCGCTTGCACACGACTCTGAAACCAAACGACCTAACTTGCCTGATTTACAACACGTTGATGATTTGCTAGACTCATACTTTGATGACTCTTCTTCATTGGGTAGTAGCATAGGAGACATGGATGAAGATCCTATTGACACTTCCAATATCCTTGGTGATATGATCAACAATAACAACAATGGCAGCAGCGGTTCCGTCTTGAAGCATACACCACAACCATTGGTTTTGAAACCATTAGCTTTGAAGGGACCCTTTACTGCTGATGCAACATCCACAGATGCAGAAACTAAAGGCGCGCTAAATAATGGCTCTGCTCCCATCACACCAAGCTCCAGTCATCATCATTCGTTAACTCCGACAAATGACTTGTTTGCAACAATAGGTCAAAGCTCACCCAACCAGATCGATACCAACGGACCTGTGTTTAGTCCAAGCAAACGGTTTTTTGATAAACAGCAGCAACAGAATAAAGAAGCACAGCAACAATGGCAACAACAACAACCATCCATAAAATCTTTATCGACTGATAATGATTATGTTATGGAACCTCCATTCGTCTTCAATAGGAAATATGGGTCCAGCAATACCATCAACACCAACAACACCAACACCAGCAATAACAATACCAATACCAACACCAACACCAACAACTCCAATGGCGATAGAAGAAATAGTGCTGAACGACCAAAACCACCATACGCACTATCACGTATCCCCAGCTCATCAAGCTCATTGAACTTGCATGCATACTTCACTGACGATTGTGAGTCAATAGAATCACTACGTTCCACTCATTCAAATCATTCGTCGTCGGTAAAGTACAATTTGAAAAAGGGGAGAGACAGTGTGGATGTACACGATAAAAACTCCAACTCGAGTGAAATCAAATCCATGGGAGTTATCGATGGCAATGCCGCTGATAGTGGTGGCGGTGGTGGTAGTGAAGGAAAAGAAGAAGAAGAAGAAGAAGAAGAAGAAGAAGGTGATTCAACGTTCTATTTAGGCGATGAAACTGCTGGCGTATTTGAGAAATATCACGATTTGACCAGCTATTTGGACAGTCTCGAATAGATATGAAAATGAAGTAATTTTATTTGGGAATAAGATTATTGAAACTTTGTTTGCTATTTAGTTATTTAAGCATTTACGCAGTGTGGTTGCAAAAAAATTTTTAAATGGCTTGATTTACCGTAGAAGATAATACAATAGATAAAAATTTAAAAGCAAGATAATTTATTAATATTTCACACTTCAATAGAAATCTTTAGAACGGCGACTCTTCAATAGAAATCTTAAAAAAGCAAGCAAGGCAATGGCTTCATTCATTTTTCTTCCGCTTATTCATCGACCAAGATCCATTTCTATTATTCGGTCCTCTTTGCCGCCTGCTCTTATTTAGCCACAAATTGTGCAATCAAAACCATCCGTTTCTTCATCAGTTGAATCTTTGGATCTTGTCCGATTTTGCGACTCAATTTTTTCCTCCTGAGCCTGAAATCTTGTTAAAGATTTGTCAGTATCAAAAGTACTTTCGAATGCGACGACATCCATCCTTGGGGACAATCTTATCGCTTCATTATTAGCTAGTGGATCCACATCTCTCACCGCAGTTTCTTGAGTTTGATCCAACTTTAGCTCGAAGGACTCCGATGCTGGCACATTCTTCGCGACATTAACCACCGACTTTGATGTATTTTTGTTTGGCATTTTATTAGCCGTCAGCCCAGCTTTTTTATCTCTGGATTGAACCGGAGAGGCATCAGGAGGTCCAGGTGCCCTATAATTGGAGAACTGCGTAAATTGCGTTTTTAAATCACTCAAGATCCCTTAATGCTCTTCCGAGGCGTTCGATTCCTTGGTTTTTGATCTCCAATAGTCTCGTCAATCTGGTAATATCGTGAGCCAGCTTATGTTTCACTTCATTGCACTCTTTAATAACCTTGGTCAACTCCAAATTTTCGGCTCTCAATAAGTCAGCAAAGGTTGCAGCTTGATTTACCAATAACAGTTGATCATTAGAAGATTCAAATTTGAGCACCAGCAATTCATATTTCAGATTCGCCACTTCCTCTAAATGCTGCCAAGTTTGCTGCAATTCAAAAGTATGCTTTTTTTCCATGATAAGTGAGATTTTTGTTCCAACAATTGCCGTTGAAACAACCTTTTTTGTTGTTGTGGTTGGTGGCAATGTTTTTTGCAATGGTAGTGAAGTTTCATTCTCTTACTTTGTAAGAGCTGCTCCACCTCTGAGCAATGGCTTTCAGTTACGACTCCTTGGCCATCCAAAAGCTCTTCCACCTCCAAACGATGACGTTGGATCTTCATTCTTTTTGTTTCTAAAGCTTCTTACAATTGAGCAATATAGTCACCTATTTGTTGAGCCGAGGTTTGATTGGTTGAAAAGAAAGAGGGTATATCAGAGCGGTTGTTGCTGATTGACCTTGTTCTTGATTTTTGTTGACCACTTCATTGAGCTGCAACATTTGTAAGTCTTGCCTCTTGATTAATATCAGACTCAAGATCACTCTCTTGCTGGCCACGAACGAAAGCCCTGTGTAACCACTTTCCAGGATGAGTACCAATATGGAATTTCTTGTATGCTAGACGTTGGGTAGCAAGCTTCTTCACGATAAACCTCCACTAATCGGATTGCTCTCCCTTCCCTTGAACAACACTCATCAAGTGGATTGACAGTGTGTGAATATTATGCGACTCGAAAATTAAAGTTTTAAGGGCAGCCAGTTTTTCCTTTCGACAATTTGCAACCGAAACAAACTTTTTAATTTGGTCGTGTAAATGCAACATACATTTTATCCTCCGAATAGCATCTTTTGTGGACTCTTCTTCAAATTTGCTCTATTCATTTCAATTGAGTCAATTCAGATGATCATCTGCCACCCCTACGCATAGTATCTCAAATCCTCATGCATTCATCGGTACAAATTTGTAACAATATCTCAAAGATCCGGAGGTATTTCATACATTTGAACCGATGGAGCATAATCCAAGTACCGTAGATGCTCGAGACTGTTTTGTAGCACACTCTCCAAATACCTCTTTGTGTTTTTGTTTTCAATTTTGCCCGTCAATTCAGGATGAAGCCCTTCATCACCAAACCATTGATACGTACCACCATAATTTGGTATTTTCCCATTCAATGTTGTATCAGTTAAAACTGCAGTTTCGTAGCACCACAAACGTGAAACGTTCTTTGGTGTATATCCACCACCTCCCAATACCACCATTGGTATTTCAAAACTTTTCAAGAAATTTAAGCAACTCCCGTGTCCCTTCAACGATAGATTGAATCTTCCCAAACGGTCACCACCTAGTGAATCTGCACCACATTGTGCAACAATGATGGATGGTTGAAATTTGGGTATCACACCTTGCATAATCAGCTTGAACAAAGCCACATATGATTCATCATCAACACCATCTCTCAAGGGCACATTTATGGAAAAGTTTTTACCTTTACCTATCCCGACTTCATCACCTGACCCTGTACCAGGAAAAAACTCACCATCATATTTGTGGAAACTGACCGTCATAACTCTATCAGTTGTGTAAAATGCCTCCTGAACTCCATCCCCATGATGTAGATCAATATCCACGTACAACACTCTTGGATATATTCTCAATAGGTTGATAATACACAAGACTATATCATTTATGTAGCAGAATCCACTTGGTTCAAACTTTTTAGCGTGATGTAGTCCTCCTGACCAATTGATCGCTATATCGCTCATACCGGCTATTATTTTCCTCGATGCATCCAATGACGCTCCGGCATAAATCGAAGAGTAATCAAACATGCCATCAAAAACAGGGCAGTCATCTCCTATATTGAACTTTGCTAACGTTTGATCACTTAATCTCTTGACCGTTTCTGGAGTCACTGATTGGAGAAAATCGATGTAATCTTCAGAATGAAATTGTAACAACTCGTCCTTTGTGGCTCTTCTTGGGGTGTACAAATCCATTTTTTCGTGAAGTTTGTATGTGCTCACTAAGTGATCGGTCAACATTAGCCGAAAAGGCTTCATTGGGTGTAGAGTTCCATAGTGGTAGTTCGCTACCTCAGGATTGTAATGATATGATACTTTGGTTTTGGAGGATTTGTTGGGGTGGTATAACGGTGTGTGCTTTTTGGTCTGCTTGTCGACAGCAAATGTTTCTGTCTCGTCTGTAGGTACTTCCATACTTGGGTAAGGGGGGGGGCGTGCTTCCGTATTTTAAGGCGTGGAGGCTTGATTGTTCCTATGAAGCTGCTGGTTGATACTTTTAAAAAGTTTCAGAACAAAAAAAAAGAGAAAACCGTTCAGGAAAAAGTTATTACTTTGCCACCAAATCATTTAGTTACCCACTTCGCACTGCACCCGCAATAATGTCAGGATCAGCTGGATTTGATAGACATATCACTATATTCTCCCCAGAGGGAAGGTTATACCAAGTTGAGTACGCTTTCAAAGCCATCAATTCGTCAAACATCACCTCAATTGGTGTCACGGGACAAGATTCAGCAGTTATTATTTCGCAAAAGAAGATTCCTGATAAATTGTTGGATGCAAAGACTATATCCTACATTTTCAAAATCACTCCTAGCATAGGTATGGTTGCCACTGGATCGATAGCCGATGCCAGGGCTCAAGCAATGCGAGCACGTGGCGAGGCTACTGAATTTAGGTACAAATATGGTTATGAAATGCCCGTTGAAAGTTTGAGCAAAAGAATGGCCAACTTGTCACAGTTGTATACTCAAAGAGCTTATATGAGACCATTGGGTGTAGCGTTAACTTTTGTTCAAGTCGATTTTGAAGATGAGGGGAGGGGACCACAAGTTTTCAAATGTGATCCTGCTGGATACTACACCAGCGTTAAAGCTGTAGCTACTGGTCCAAAACAACAAGAAGCAACAACTTATTTGGAAAAAAAGTTTAAAAAGACTGATTATGTTAAAGGTGATTGGAAGGAAACTGTTGATTTTGCCATCACCGCATTGAGTTCAGTATTGGGAACAGATTTTAGAAAAAATGATATTGAAATTGGTGTTGCTACTGAAGGGGAATTTAGGATCTTGACGCCGGATGAAATAGACGAGAGACTTGTTGCTATAGCTGAACAAGATTGAGTACCGAGCTATATATAAGATATCAATACAATACTTTTTTTTCTTTCCTTTTTTTTAATGTGAGAAACAACACAATCAATCGCCTCTCTTCAACTTTACCAAACATAAGGGATAAACATATAAGGACAAGCTTCCAAATACCTGTCCCAGTCTTTGCCATACTTCTTTTCACATTTTCTTTGATCACGGTAACCTCTGTGAACCAAAACGATGAAAAAGAAAACAGGGAAGAACCATGGGAAAGGGGAACTAAATCCACACATTAATGCCCACGTCAATGTTTGAATATAATCAGCAGTGTAGTGCATTTTTCTGGCATAAACATACCATCCATCAGTCAACAATACTGATCCGTTTTGACACTTGATGTACTTTGGATTCTCGATATCAGAATATGGCAAATATGGGAAAGTTTTACGGATGTGGGTGTTTCCTGCCATTGTTCTTCTAAAGCTATTCTTTTGACGATTACCGGTGTCGAAAAAGTAATAAGCAACTGTAATCAAAACAAACAAAAACACATTGTAAGCTATGGACCACTGATATTCTTGTGGATCATGATAGGCCAAGTATAATGTACATTGACAATAAGTAAATGGCACACCAGCAATATTCCAAAATAATAACATGAAACCAAACTTTTCATAAGCCATATCCCAAGTGGGGACAATCAACTCTTCACCTTTAGCACAAGCATTAGCATAAAGCCAATGAGCATAAAGCAAAAAGGCAGCTTGTGGAGTGACATACCCATAATTGTCGTATTGCTTAAAACACAAACCTAAACTCAAAAAGAACAAAATGAACCAAGGAATTCTAACCTCAAAAAACATCTTCAAGTCAAGGTATTTACCAATTCTTGGGTTCAATGGTGCACCCATAAACATATCGTAAATATGATTACCAGTCATTCTATGATAGTCCCCAGTAACAAAAAGACAAATCAAATACAAGATAATCGACAATGAAATGCCATAAGTAATGGCAACCGTCATGATTCTGCCAAAATTATCCAACATGTAGTAAGCTGGTAAGATTCCCGTGAAATGTAAAACCAACCACGCAGCTAAAGTGGTGTAAAATGACCAAATGGCATTACAGAAATAGGGCAACTGTTTACCATTCAAATGAGCCAATGGCTGACCTTTGGTCCAAACACCGGGTAAAGTCAAATAAAACACCCCTTGAATGACAATAAAACAAGTGAAGAACAACCAAGTGCCAAATGTGGGTAATCCATTCAATTTAAATAATTCCCACAACAACAACAAGAAATACGACCATGATTGATCTTGTTCTGGCCAAGAGAATTTACCATTGTAAAACTCAGCACCGATCCACATATACCACATCAATAATGGGAATCCAATAATCATTCCCAATGCACCAATGGGGCCACCAAACTCCCATTCAATTTGATCCTTGGGTGTGTAGCCTCTTGGGGTAGATTCAGAATCACCGGATGAGACCAATGGAGTAGTTTCTTCAGCCATGTTTACTGTGGATTAGCTCTTGTTGTGATTTGAATAACAGAAAAGAAGCAGTGGTGAATACAAGTGAAGAAGAATTTCAATTGTTTTGATTTTGAATTTTGACATTTCGTAAAGAGTGGAAAACACACACACACACACACACACAAAACGCGGGCCAATGTGTGTTTTGGTGTTACTTTTTTTTGTCTGTCTTTTTTTTTTTTTTCGGGGCGGGGAAAGAAGACGGACCCGCCGAAAATGGTTTTATTGCAAGAGAAAAAATTTTCATTCCATCGTTTTATGCCCTCCTCCCTCACTTGCACCACGAGATTGACCGATACGACATGCGTCGGAGCGAGAACGAGAAAGAACGAGATTTGGTACGAGAGGTGAGTCGTATATCGTATATATATAAACACAGCACGACATAACACGAATGGACGTAATCTGAGGCTTGCTTTCTATTTGTTCTATGTGTTTGTACCACCAAACTCTTTTTTATAGTTTGATGTAATACAATATATGTATATCCCCTGATGATTGAGACAATCAGGGTTTAAGTTTATACCTGAAATTTCAATTAAAGTTGCTACAATACAAACGCAAAGAAGATGTCCATGCTAAACATTGGATACCGCTTATATAAGTAGTAGAATGAGCTAGGTTCTGGTTACAAATGATTCTTTGCTTCAACCTCGAGGTGGCTTACTCACACACACCCAAACTTTTTTTTAGCCTCTGTTACAACGTGAAATAACAAGACTATAACTCATACACCTTATGCAGCTAGTATCCCGTTTGCAAAGTTGGCAACCCATACATTGAAAGCCAACTAGCTTGCCATGGATACACTTTCAAATTTGAACTCCCCATAATACGAAAAGACTTGAGATATAAGCAATGGCCGTATTATCTTGTTACAGGTACCAAAATTTTCAAATAGCGAGGCTTGATATCTTCAGATACATCACCATTCGTTGCAATAGCTATATCAGTCAAAAAATGACACGTAGCTTTCTCCACATGAAAAAGAGCTGTATCCACCAATGTTATAGAGTGGATAAGCTCAATACAGAAAAGTGATATAGGGCCAACAAGTGTATTTTCCAATGTCCAGCCTAGTACCGCATATGAACATGATTATGTTCTCAACATTACCATCTGGAAGCTAATAGGCTTGGTAAACTTTAACACTAGCGAGGAAAAACAGCAATCAGCAGCTGTTGAATGTATCTGAAAACACTATATTATTCGAAGCTTATCACATGAACTTAGGTAACAGGGATATTAGAGAGATATGGGACAACTATTTGAGCAGAAAATGACAACTTTCAGCAACAGCTTGCTTCATCTGTCATTAATTTGAGCAGCTTAGTGCTTCCATTATATCAAGTACAGAAAAGCAATTCAAGGTGTGAAGCATTAAGGATCTGGTGTTTGATTTCGACTGAATGTATCCTGAAAGTTTGCACATGTTTTTTGAATGAAGCGAAAAAGGACAACAATACGTCGATATCACGATGAAGGGTGGCAAAGATAATATATTACTCCTTGGATTTATTTCTTGAAGGTATTTGGTAGAATTGAAAGCATAACAAGAATGGTGGTAAAAAGGTGAATTCCATACCGAGAAAAAAAAAAGTGGTGCAGTGGGTTGCAAAACTGCTTTCCATCAATACGCTGATAGTATCAACATGATGTGTCAAACAGATATGCTTAAACTACAAGCATCGTAAAGCTACAACCCACAAATGTTATTCGATGTATTCATAAAGACAAGTAGAGCTGTCATCTTCCTATTTGAAGCAGCTGTATTAATACCATACTAGTGTCTGCAAAAACCCAAATTTTCTTTTACAACCAATTTGGAAGCATATCAAC
>OGTC01000253.1_pt1 | contig 24155 bp, 18 predicted proteins | sample 1574531 | NCBI WGS metagenome assembly OGTC01 (sample SAMN03295859, study PRJEB24534) | human gut metagenome | isolation source: fecal sample 2 from infant 9 | host: Homo sapiens | place: USA: Pittsburgh, PA | collected 2014-07 | reverse complement strand
CCTGAGAAGACGTCAAAGAGTTTGATATCTGTCAAACGTTTCACGCCTGCAGCTTGGATAGCGTCCACAACTTCTTGGTGAGTCACTTCTGCCTTGAGGAGAAGGGCAACGTCACGGCTGACTGCTGGGAATTTCGTGATTTCCACAAATGGAACAGCAGGTTGAAGCGCAGCTTCGATGGCTGAAAGGTTGAGCTCAGCCACATAAGTTTCTGGAATATCGTAGGCCTTAGCAGTTACTGGATGCACTTGACCGAGGAAACCAAGAACTTGGTCACCGAGTGAAATGACTGCTGTACGACCTGGATGAAGACTAGTAATTTCAGCTGTTGCTGTATAGCTCACTTCTATTCCCAAGCGAGTAAATAATGCTTCTAGGATTCCTTTAGCATAGAAGAAATCAACTGGAACTGCTGCTGTTTGGAAATCTTTTTCAGCAACCAAGCCTGTCAAGGCAAAGGCAAAGCTGTTGATTTCATTTGGAAGTTCTTCTTTTGGATTACCTGTTTGTTCAAAGACTTTTCCAATCTCGTAAAGGGCCAAGTTTTTATTCTTACGAGCCACGTTGTAGGCAACGGTATCAAGGATACCTGAGATCATATTTTGACGGAGGACTGAACGGTCCACTGTCATTGGCCACATGAGTTCAGTAAGGTTACTTGGTTGAGCTGTAAACTCTACTGCTTTTTCAGGAGTAGTCAGAGCGTAGGTGATGATTTCTGTCAAACCTGCTCCTTCAGCAATCGTACGAACTTGACGGCGGAGTTTTTGTGTCGCAGTCAATTCACCAGCTGTACCATCGTCTTTTGGAAGACTGGTTGGCAAGCGATCATAACCGTAGATACGAGCGATTTCTTCAAAGAGGTCCGCTTCGATGGTGATATCCCAACGACGACGTGGGACGCTGACTGTAAAGCTGTCTGCATTCCCAGAAAGACCAAAGCCAAGACGACGGAAGACGTCTTCTACATCCGCGTAAGAAAGTTCTGTACCAAGGACACGGTTAACATCAGCAAGAGTTGAAGAAACTTCCACATCAGAGGTATCAAGTTCACCCGCTGAAACGATACCCTTACGCACAGTCGCACCTGCAAGCTCTGCAATCATGCTAGCCGCCGCATCAAGAGCCTCATTAACTGTTGCCACATTAATCCCTTTTTCAAAGCGAGAAGATGACTCAGAACGAAGGTTGAGGCGACCACTAGTCTTACGAATTGATTTTCCGTTGAAGACTGCAGCTTCAAGGACGACACGACTAGATTTCTCAGAGATTTCTGTTGCTTGACCGCCCATGACACCTGCAAGGGCTACTGGCTTGTCTGCGACAGTGATAACTAAATCATTCACGTCCAAGTCACGTTCTTCACCATCTAAAGTCACCAATTTTTCACCAGCACGCGCTTCACGTACACAGATGTCACTCCCTTCAAATGTATCCAAGTCAAAAGCATGCATAGGTTGACCAAAGTAGAGCAGGATATAGTTTGTCACGTCCACTACGTTGTTAATAGGACGGATGCCTTCGTTCATGAGGAGATTTTGCAACCATTGTGGACTTGGTGCGATAGTCACATTATCTAAGATGCGGGCCGCATAGTAAGGTGCCTTGTCTGTTTCAATGCTGACAGAAAGAGCATCCGCTGTAACTTGGTCTGTTTCTGTTAAAGTAAATTCTTTAAAGTTGACTGCCTTATCGTAGATAGCTGCTACTTCGTGAGCTACCCCACGCATAGAAAGAGCGTCCGCACGGTTTGGAGTGATGGAAAGTTCGATGATTTCATCATCCAAGTCTAGATATGAGAAGACTTCCTCACCTGGAACGGCATTTTCTGGCAAAATTTGAATACCATCTGCGAATTCCTTAGGTACAACTGAGTCAGAAATACCCAATTCACCAAGGGAACAGATCATTCCAAGTGACTCTAAGCCACGGATTTTTCCTTTTTTGATTTTGTAGTTGTCAGCGATGCGAGCTCCTGGAAGAGCCACCATAACCTTGATACCAGCACGCACATTTGGAGCACCACAGACGATTTGACGGGCTTCTTCTTCGCCAACGTTAACCTGACAAACATGGAGGTGAGTTTCTGGCACATCTTCGCAAGACAAGATCTCACCGACGACAATTTTTGAAAGACCGGCAGCTGGTGATTCGACACCTTCGACCTCGATCCCTGTGGTTGACATTTTTTCAGCCAACTCCTGTGATGGCACATCAATGTCCACCAATTCTTTTAACCATTTATAAGATACAAGCATAATTTAGTTCTCCAGAATGACCATTGCCACACTGGTTCTTTTCCTTTCCTATCATTTCAATAGAAGAATTCTCTTCTTACCTTAATTTCTTTCTCAGTAACCAATCCGTATCTACTTTTTGACCAACCATAAAATGATGTTGGCTAAATTTTTCAAAACCATATCGGTTATAAAACGCTTGAGCTTTTGTATTATGCTCCCAAACACCTAGCCAAGCCCAAGAAAAACTATTTTTTGTAGCAAGTTCAAGTGCGAATTCAAACAGTTGCTTACCTAGTCCAAATCCTTGGAATTTTTGTAGCACATAGAGGCGTTGAATTTCAAAAGCGTCCTCTAATTCTCTCTCAGTTTGAGCACTTCCCCAGTTGACTTTGAGAAAACCAGCTATCTCCTCCTCATGCATAATGAAATAGGTTTCAGAGTCAGGATTTCCCAACTCAGTTGACAAAGTTTTTAGACTATAAGCCTCTTCAAAGTATTCCTGTAACTGCTCTTCCGTATTATCATGAGCAAATGTTTCACGAAAGGTTTGTTTGGCAATTTTTGCCAACACCTCAACATCTGCTATTTCCACTTTTCTAATCATTATTTAAACTGTTCTGAGAAGCGGACATCCCCTTGGTAGAATCCACGAATATCGTTGATTCCGTAACGAAGCATAGCTACACGCTCTTGTCCAAGACCAAAGGCAAATCCAGAGTAAACAGTCGCATCGATACCACTCATTTCAAGGACACGTGGGTGAACCATACCGGCACCCATAATCTCGATCCAACCTGTTTTCTTACATACATTACAGCCTTCTCCACCACACTTGAAGCAAGAAACATCTACCTCAACAGATGGCTCTGTGAATGGGAAGTAAGATGGACGCAGACGGATCTGACGCTCTTCACCAAACATTTTTTGGACAATCAACTGAAGGGTTCCTTGAAGGTCAGCCATAGAGATGTTCTTCCCAACAACCAAGCCTTCGATTTGGTGGAACTGGTGACTGTGGGTCGCATCGTCTGTGTCACGACGGAACACACGCCCTGGCGAGATCATTTTCAAAGGACCTTTGGAGAAATCATGGACATCCATAGCACGAGCTTGAACTGGAGACGTGTGAGTACGGAGCAAGATTTCTTCTGTGATGTAGAAAGTGTCCTGCATATCACGAGCTGGGTGGTCTTTTGGAAGGTTCATACGTTCAAAGTTATAGTAGTCTTGCTCCACTTCAAAACCATCCACGACTTGGTAACCCATACCGATGAAGATATCTTCGATTTCTTCACTGGTTTGTGTCAAAACGTGACGGTGACCAGTCGCAACTGGACGACCTGGAAGCGTCACATCGATACTCTCGCTAGCCAGTTGAGCCGCGACTTTCTTTTCTTCCAAGAGCTTAGCTGTTTCTTCAAAGGCAGCTGTCAAGACATCGCGCGCTTCATTGACGTGTTTCCCAATAATCGGACGCATCTCAGCAGAGACATCTTTCATCCCTTTGAGGATTTCAGTGAGCGACCCCTTTTTACCAAGGACAGAGACACGCAAATCTTGCATTTCTTTTTCATTTTCAGCAGAAATCTGCTTCAAGCTAGCCAGCGTTTCTTCACGAAGCGCTTTTAATTGTTCTTCAATAGTTGACATAATTCCTCCATCAGTCTCTCCTAGATGAAAAGAAAACCACGTATCAAAAACTCCACTCGGAGCGTTGACACGCGGTACCATCCGTTTTCATCTGACAAGTCAGACCTTCATTTCTAAATCCATGCGCAAGTGAATTCACCCAGCTTTCATATAGAGAGCTTGCAGTCACGGCTCTCCTCCCTGATATACTTCCCTTGAGTTACTAGTCTTGCGGATTCCTATTCAATTACTACTTAGTTTATCAGATTTTGAGTTAAAAAACAAGTTAGATTAGACTAATTTCAATACAAAACTCATTCCTTTTTCTGTTGCTCCATTTTCCATAAATCCAAGCGACTTGAAACACCTCCTAGAAGCATGATTGTAGGTGTAGATTTCCTTGACTTTCAATTCTTTCCATCCTTTTACTCGAGCCAATTCAATCAAAACACTTAGAATCTTTTTTCCAAGTCCTCGATGTTGGTAAGCGGAATTCCCAATCACAATGGGGAGATTATCCTGAGATAGTGTAACATCCCCAATTGGAAACCATTCTCCCTTCTCCTTGACTTCAATCCAAAAAAGCTCTCCATGCTGATCCAAATAGGAATACATAGCTTCCAAAGTTTCTTGACTATAAGGTCTCTTCACACCATCTACGAGGTAAACCAAGTTCACATCCTGATACCAAGCAAAAGCTTCTTCACAATGATTGACCTTATAATAAGGAACAAGACGCAGTGAATTATCTATTTGTAGGGTCTGTTTCATCTACTTTCCTTTTCAACAAAAGAGTTGCTGCTTGATTAAAACCATCACACCAGTTATACCATTTTGCTTCATACTCATCTTGAGCTAAGATATGATTTTTTAAATCCAGAACAGAGTAAATCTTTCTTTCCTCGCAAACTTGGGCATAGAGATGATACAGTTCATCACCACCATCTCTATCCCACTCAGCAGAAATCGTATCTTGACCTGCCAATAAAGCCTGATAAGCCCTGTGATGCCCATCTGTAATCAACAAGCAATCTCCAAAGGCAAGAATACTAATTGGATCGACTTGGATTGTTTCTGCCGACTGGTAAAGCATCTGAATATCTTGCAACTTCTTTTCTGATAAGTATAGTTGAGTCGGATGAAGATCTGCTATATTGACTTTCATTTCTTTCTCCTCAAAGGAATTTGATACTCACTTCTGTTTGCCTTTAAATCGCCATTGGAAGCGGAGCTTATCATAAAAGGGAAACTCGATAAACAAGACTCCCAAGCCCACACAGAGACTGGCAAGGACATCTGATGGGTAATGAACTCCCAGATAGACCCTTGATACCAGCACACTGACTAGGTAGAGGCCAAGGACGATTTGCACGACTTTTCTCAAGACTGGATTTTTAATCCGTTGACTGAGAATAACAATCAGAGAGCCGACCATCAAGGTTACAGCCAGAGAATGGCCGCTTGGAAAGGAAAATCCCTTCTCCTCAACCAAGTGTAAAATAGCTGGTCGTGGGCGCTGGTAGATATTTTTAAAGGTCACGATTAAAAGACCTGCCAAAGCCAGATTTCCCAGCATAAAGAAACTTTCTATCTTCCATCGCTTACGATAAAAGATAAAAGCTACCAGCATAACCCAAGTGATAATTACTGGGATATCAATCAGGCGTGTGATGGCTCGGAAAAGAATCGTCAAGTAATCTGGCAAGTCTCCTCGAACGGCAGTCTGTATCGGTTGGTCAAAACCGACCAGTGTGTCAGGATAAAATTTGACCATGTAACCAAGAATAACGAAAAGTAAAAGGGCAAAACTGCCCTTCATTAAAAATGTTTGTTTATCTTTCATAATGTTTTAAGGTCGGTTTCAAGAGAATGTACAACAACCAGAATGAAACGGAAAAGATTACACCTTCAATTAAATTAAAAGGTAATACCATGGTCATTAGGTAGTTGGAAAGTCCCAAAATTTTTCCAATATCAAAGTTAGCAAACTTAGCGTACAAAGGAACAGCGTAAACATAGTTGAGAACCAACATAGCCGCGGTTAAACCAATAGTCCCAGCTAGAGAGCCTAGTAGGAAACGAAGGGTTGTCCGTTCCTTTTTCCAAATCAAAGCAAATACGATGACAAAAACTCCCAAAGCTACGATATTCATCGGCAAACCAATGTAAGTATTCACTCCTTGACTATTAAGAAGCAATTTCAAGAGTGAGCGAAGCAAGAGAACTCCTAGAGCAGCAGGTAAATCCATGACCACCAGACCTACAAGGACTGGCAAGATACTAAATTCGATCTTAAGGAAGGATGCCGCTGGTAAAAGCGGAAAGTCAAAGTACATCAGCACAAATGAGATGGCTGATAAAATCGCAATGGTCGAAAGTCGACGTGTGTTTGTCATAACAGGTTCCTCCAATTTTCTATAAAATCAGAAGAAGTTAGAAAGGATTCCTCTATCTATTCTCACTTTTTATATCCCAAAAGTTCCCTCTCACTCTATTAAGGAAATTCAAGCAAGCGGTTACAATCTAGCTATAAATCTATCAGAACAGACAAAGCTATTCTTTCGTCTTCTCCCATCCAGACTATACTGTCGGTTGTGGAATCTCACCACATCAGCTTGCGCTCGCGGACTTATTTGGCTAAGATATTTTAGATTTATCTAGACGTCGCAGTCGAAGATAATACTTAAAGTATATCAAGACAAGACAACGACGAGAAAGCTAAAATAGCTAGTCAAATTTACCGCCGGTCGGGAATTTCACCCTGCCCTGAAGACTCTTTTATCATAACAAAAAACGCTTGCAAGCGCAAGCATTTTGTTCACTTTCATTTTTTATTTCAATTTATCCACTTCATAGGTATGAACGAGTTCAAGACCTGCAAAGTTCTGCTGGCGGAGAGCCTCATAGACAATCATGCAGACGGTATTAGACACATTGAGACTGCGGACATGTTCATCATTCATAGGAATACGGAGAGCTTTCTCAGGATGTTCTCGCATAAAGTCCTCCGGCAATCCCTTGTCTTCACGTCCAAAAAGAAAATAATGGTCTTCGTCAGTCGATAAATCCACCTCAGAATAGACTTTCTCAGCAAATTTTGAGATCAGATAGAGTTTTCCCTCCATCTGAGACATAAAATCTTCCAAACTATCGTAAAAATAAATCTCTAGTTTATCCCAATAATCCAACCCCGCCCGCTTCATCTTGCGGTCATCAATAGGAAAACCCATTGGCTTGATGATATGGAGGGGAGAATTGGTCGCAGCGCAAGTACGCGCGATATTGCCTGTATTTTGTGGAATTTGTGGTTCAAATAATACAATGTGATTTGTCATGACTTGCTTCCTTTCACCATTGCAAAAAAATAGCCACACTGCCCGGAGTCAAGCTCAGCAAACAGCGTGGTTAAGGCATCGTTAACTTACCTCACAACAGGTTTGAAGTAAATCAGCGAAACTACTTTCTTAGTATAACACTTTCAGAATCATTGTCAATAGAAACGACTTGATTTTTTCAATTTTTTCAAGCTATTTCCAAGGGTTGTAAAATCGTCCCTGATTCTGCAAGATAAGTAGTAAACTGGTTACTAAAAACAAGGTTGCCAAGAGCAAGGTAATATAGTCTCCTTTTTTCAAGGCCTGATAACTATACCAAGTGCGTTTCTTCTCTTTCCCAAAGCGTCGAAGCTCCATGGCGGTCGCGATGGTATCAATGCGTTCTAGCGAACTGAAAATCAAGGGAGTAATAATGCGCAGATTGCCTTTGATTCGTTGCATAAGAGAAGCTTTCTTGGATAATTCCATCCCACGCGCCGCCTGAGACATCTTGATAGTAAAGAATTCTTCCTGCAAATCTGGAATATAGCGCAAGGTCAGGCTTACAGAATAGGCAATCTTGTAAGGCACACCAATTTGATTTAAACTAGAAGCAAACTGACTAGGATGAGTTGTCATCAAAAAGATAATAGCCAGAGGAATAGTACAAAGGTACTTAATGGCCAAATTTAGCAGATAAAAGAGCTCTTGACTGGTCAGAGTGTAGGCACCGATTCCCTGCCAAATCACACTTCTCTCTCCGTAAAGTCCAACCCCATACTCAGGAGAAAAGAGATAGACCATCAAGACGTTTAAAACGGCAAATACCGTCGCAAAAACAGCTACAAAGGAAACATCTTTAAAGCGGATTTCTGACAAATAGAGGAGAAAGACCGAAAAGATGGCGATCAGAACAAGCAATCTGGTATCATAGCTAATCATGGCCGCCAATGACACGAGAATGAAAAAGAGGAGTTTCCCAGCACCTGACAAGCGATGAATCACAGTATCTCTATGCTGGTAACCGATTAATTTAGCTTGCATCCTTCTCTCCTTTCTTTGTAAAATGCCGTTAAAGCAAGTGGATCCACGTCTAGTTTCTTGGCCAAGTTAAAGATTGAAGTTTCTTTTAGGTTGGCTTTTACTAACAGCTCAGGATTGCTCAACAGACTAGCTGGATCAGTATCAGCAATCAATTCCCCATCCACCATGACAAGGGCCCGATCTGAATAATCCAGCATCAATTGCATATCATGGGTAATCATGACAATGGTATGCCCTTTTTGATGCAGTTCTTCAAGAAATTCCATAATCTCAGTATAGTTCTTCTGGTCTTGACCTGCTGTCGGTTCATCTAAGAGGATAATTTCAGCCCCTAAGACCAAAATTGAAGCAATGGTGACACGTTTTTTCTGACCAAATGACAGGGCAGAAATAGGCCAATTACGGAATTCATAGAGACCACAGATTTTCAAAGTTTCATAGACTCTCGTTTCAATTTCCTGCTCGTCTACACCTCGCAAACGGAGCCCTAGAGCCACCTCATCAAAAATCATATTGGTTGAAATCATTTGATTAGGATTTTGTAGCACATAGCCTACTCGTTCCGCCCGCTCTGCAACAGAATCTCCTTTTATATCCTTCCCTTCCCAAAGATAGCGACCTTCCGTCTGGATAAAGCTACTTATAGCCTTGGCTAGAGTTGACTTCCCTGCTCCATTTTTCCCGACAATGGCAATCTTTTCGCCCTTTTTAATATCCAGATAAATGGATTTTAAAATCGGTCTATCATCATAAGAAAACGACACGTCCTCTAGTCTAAAGAGTGACTGCAATTCTGGGGTTTCTTTTGCCAGTTCATTCTGCAACTGAACCTGACCTTTTGTGATAGACAAGTTATCCAGATTTGCTAATTGTTCTTCCTTGACTAAATCCACACCCAATTGACGGAGAGTAGTTAGATAAAGGGGTTCTCGAATTCCATTTTGGGTCAACAAATCAGTCGCCAGTAACTGGTCAGGACTCCCATTAAAGAGGATACGACCATCGTTTATCAAGACAATCCGATCCACAGGTCGATGCAGAACGTCCTCTAAACGGTGCTCGATAATAAAAGTCGTTGTCCCCTCCTCCTTATGAATCTGGTCAATCAATTCGATAATATCCTGACCTGACTTGGGATCCAGATTGGCGAGTGGCTCATCAAACAAAAGAATCGGACTTTCATCAATCAAGACACCAGCCAGACTGACCCGCTGCTTTTGTCCACCTGACAAATCCTGGGGACGCTGAGCTAGTAAAGGGATAAGGTCCAGCTTTTCAGCCCATTTATGAACACGACTTTTCATGTCATCTAGAACTGTCACATCATTTTCCAGAGCAAAAGCCAAGTCCTCTGCCACGGATAAACCGATAAACTGCCCATCTGTATCCTGCAAAACTGTACTGACCAGATGAGATTTATCGTAGATGCTCATATCAAAGGCTGCTTGCCCCTTGATCAAAAATTCTCCAGACATCTGACCCTTGTAAATATTGGGAATAATCCCATTCAAACACTGACCCAAGGTAGACTTACCTGACCCAGATGGCCCAACAATTAAAACTTTCTCTCCCTTATAAATAGTCAAGTCTATCCCTTGCAAGGTCGGTTCTTGTTGTGTTTCATACCGGAAAGAGAAATCCTTCCACTCAATTATAGCTTCTTTCATCTTACTCTCTTCATTCGCTTCTTAGACTTCTATTTTATCATAAATCTACCCCTTCTTGCAGTCTCTTCTCTTAAAATCTTAGCGCCCAAAAGATTCCTATCCCAGCTTACTTGCCTAACTAATCTATAAACATCGAAAAAGACTGGTTACCCAGCCTTCCCCATCATTTTAGTCCTTTTTCAAACTTCCTGCACGAGTTTGAGTTCCTGCATAGGCAAGCAAGAGAAGAGTTCCTGCAATAGCTACAGATACACCATTAGCAATTCCCGCAACAATCCCTTGGGCAAATACTTTTTCTGCAGCTTCTTGATAAATCACAACATCTCCAAGTGGTGCCAAGACACCCCAAACAAGGGCATTTGCAAGTAGTTGAATGAGGTTAAAAATAAGAATATCTTTCCAGTCAAAGACACCGTTGATCACGCGAACGTACTTTCTAAATAGCCCCACAGCTAGACCAAAGAGCCCGCTAGCAATAATCCAAGTCCACCACAGACCGTAACCAGCAAGAGAGTCCTTGATTGCATGACCAATCAACCCGACAAGCAAACCGATAATCGGTCCAAAAATAATAGAAAGTAACGCTTGTACCGCATACTGAAGCTGGATGCTTGTATTTGGAACAGGAGTCGGAATGTTGATCATCCCGATGACGACAAAGAGGGCCGCGCCAATCCCGACAGCAACAACTTGTTTAATTGTAAATTTGATTTCCATACTATTTATTCTCCTATTTTATCCTTCTATTTTCTTTATTTCAATGGTCCAAGATGAACCGACGCCCACATTATAAGCCTTGGCAAAGGAACCTTGGTTGATAGCCAGACCTAAACGATAGAGAGAGTTGATGTAAAGGATGGGTTGCCCAATTCTCACATCTGCAAATGATTTGCCATAGACAACCTGATTTTGATAGACCAGCATATCTGCATGATAGATAGTCACTTCAAAACGGTCACCGAATGCTGGTTCCAACTTGTAAAATTCTTCTCGCGTGATAGAGGTCCAAAGCGAACCAAAACGCACATCCAGAATATCAATAGCTCCCTTCACCAGATGATCTTCAATGATGGTCTCTACGACTGGAAGTTCCACAATCTGATCCACACTGAGCTCTGGTCCCACTTCCTCAAAAGTAATGTGACCGCTGGCTAGTTTAGCACCTGTATAAGCATAGACATCACGACCATGAAAGGTATAAGAATGCTCTGTATTTTGACGCCTATTGGCCACTTCAGAAATTTCACGAATGGCTACAATACCAACGTGTTTCTTGATAAAAGAAAGCGTCCCATTATCTGGTGTGACAATGTATTGGTTTTTTGCAGTCTTGGCAACTACACTCTTACGTTTCGAGCCGACACCTGGATCGACAACCGATACAAACGTCGTTCCCTCAGGCCAGTAATCCACCGTCTGAAAGAGACGATAGCTCCCCTCAAAAATATTATAAGGCGTGATATCGTGCGTCAAATGATGAATTTTTAAGGTTGAAGACTCTTCTAAAGCCACTCCAATCATAGCCGATACCGCACCATCAACCAGACCAAAGTCTGATTGTAATACCAGTAAATTATTATTCATTTTATCTCCTTGTATATCCTTTATCATACCATATTTCAGAGAAAGGTGCTAATAGCTATTTCAATTGATTAGGGTATAGTTTTACCTTATAGCAAATTTCCTACTAAAAACTCTGGTGATTAGCTAGTAGGTGCATTTTTTCTTGAAAAAAGGTATGATAGTTACATAATGAAGAAGTAGGTTTTATTATGAAAATTATCCTTGTCGGAGGGGGAAAAGTTGGTTCTGCCCTCTGTCGCTCCTTGGTTGCAGAAAAGCATGATGTTTTGCTGATTGAGCAAGACGAAGCTGTCCTCAATCATATTGTTAATCGCTTTGATATCATGGGTATCCTTGGTAACGGGGCCGATTTTACCATCCTTGAGCAAGCCAGTGTCCAGGATTGTGATATCTTTATCGCCCTGACTGAATACGATGAAGTGAACATGATTGCAGCCGTTCTAGCCAAAAAAATGGGAGCTAAAGAGACCATCGTTCGGGTGAGGAACCCTGAATATTCTAACTCTTATTTCAAGGAAAAGAATATTCTCGGTTTTTCTCTTATCGTTAATCCTGAGCTCTTGGCTGCCCGCGCTATCGCGAATATCATTGACTTCCCCAACGCCCTATCTGTCGAACGTTTTTTTGGTGGACGGGTCAGCTTGATGGAATTCACTGTTAAATCCTCAAGTGGTCTTTGCCAAATGCCCATTTCTGATTTTCGGAAAAAATTTGGCAATGTCATTGTCTGTGCGATAGAAAGAGATCATCAAATTATCATCCCAAGTGGTGACATGACCATACAGGATAAAGATAGAATCTTTGTCACTGGTAACCGTGTTGATATGATGCTCTTCCATAATTATTTTAAATCTCGTGCCGTGAAGAGCCTTCTCATCGTCGGTGCAGGTAGAATTGCCTATTATCTACTAGGTATCCTCAAAGACAGTCGTATCGATACCAAGGTTATTGAAATCAATCCTGAAATCGCTAGCTTCTTTAGCGAGAAATTCCCCAATCTCTACATCGTTCAAGGAGATGGTACCGCAAAAGATATCCTGCTGGAAGAGAGTGCTCAAAACTATGATGCCGTTGCGACTCTAACAGGAGTCGATGAGGAAAATCTGATTACTTCTATGTTCCTTGACAGGGTAGGTGTACAAAAAAATATCACCAAGGTCAATCGTACCAGTCTCCTCGAGATTATCAATGCACCTGATTTTTCAAGTATCATCACACCTAAAAGTATTGCTGTAGATACAATCATGCACTTTATTCGTGGTCGGGTTAATGCCCAGTATTCAGACCTTCAGGCCATGCACCATCTAGCAAATGGTCAAATCGAAACTCTGCAATTCCATATCAAGGAAGCTAATAAGATGACTGCCAAACCTCTTTCTCAACTAAAACTGAAAAAAGGGGTTCTTATTGCAGCCATCATTCGAAAGGGAAAGACTATTTTCCCTACTGGGGAGGATATGCTGGAAGTTGGAGACAAGCTCCTAGTAACAACCTTGTTGCCAAACATCACCAAGATTTATGACTTGATCGCGAGGTAAGAAATGAATAAAAGTATGATTCGTTACCTCCTTTCAAAGTTACTTTTGATTGAAGCTGTTCTTCTTTTGGTTCCTGTGTCTGTCGCTGTCTATTACCGTGAATCGAGCCAAGTCTTTACAGCTCTCTTTACAACAATTGGGATTCTCGTATTACTAGGCGGTTCAGGAATTTTACAAAAGCCAAAAAATCAACGGATTTATGCCAAGGAGGGAATCTTGATTGTGGCCCTCTGTTGGATCCTTTGGTCTTTCTTTGGCGGTCTCCCCTTTGTTTTTGCTAAGCAAATTCCCAGCGTTATTGATGCCTTTTTTGAAATCAGTTCTGGCTTTACAACTACTGGAGCTACTATTCTGAACGACGTTTCGGTTCTCAGTCGTTCCCTCCTTTTCTGGCGAAGTTTTACCCACTTGATTGGAGGGATGGGAGTGCTTGTTTTTGCACTTGCTATTATGGACAATGCCAAGAATAGCCACCTAGAAGTGATGAAGGCTGAGGTTCCTGGCCCTGTTTTTGGCAAGGTTGTATCCAAACTCAAAAATACTGCCCAGATTCTCTACCTCCTTTATCTAGCCCTCTTTTCCCTTTTTGTGATTATCTACTATCTATCCGGTATGCCTCTATTTGATAGTTTTGTCATCGCTATGGGGACAGCGGGTACCGGAGGATTTACCGTCTATAACGACGGGATTGCTCACTATGGCAGCTCACTGATTACCTATCTGGTTAGTATCGGAGTTCTGGTTTTTGGGGTAAATTTCAACCTCTACTACTACCTCATGCTCCGTCGCGTCAAAGCCTTCTTTGGAGATGAAGAACTTCGGGCCTACTTGGTCATCGTTCTAATTTCTACAGGCTTGATCAGCCTCAATACCCTCTATCTCTACCCAGGATTTTCCAAGAGCTTTGAAATGGCCTTCTTCCAGGTTTCAAATATCATTACAACGACTGGTTTTGGATATGGAGACATTACCAACTGGCCCCTCTTCTCCCAGTTTATCCTCCTCTTCCTCATGGGAATCGGTGGTTCTGCTGGTTCAACCGCAGGTGGACTCAAGGTTATTCGAGGGCTTATCCTTTCAAAAATTGCTAAAAATCAGATTTTGTCAATCCTATCGCCCCACCGTGTTTTGACACTCCATGTTAATAAGACGGTGATTGACAAAGATACTCAGCATAAGATTCTCAAGTACTTTGTCATCTATTCTATGATTTTGTTAGCACTTATCTTTATTGTCAGCCTAGATAGCAATGATTTTCTGGTTGTGACCAGCGCTGTCTTTAGCTGTTTCAATAATATCGGGCCTATTCTAGGAACGACATCTAGTTTCTCAATCTTTAGCCCTATCTCAAAAATTCTCCTCTCCTTTGCAATGATTGCAGGACGACTAGAGATTTACCCAATCCTCCTTCTCTTTATGAAGAGAACTTGGTCTAAGAGATAAAATACAACCACACCTTGTATCTTACAAAGTGTGGTGTTTTTATTTCAGACTACTTCCTCAACCAACCCTTTTTAAACAAAGGCAGACACTTCAGAGAATGACTTATACTCTTCGAAAATCTCTTCAAACCGCGTCAGCTCTATCTGCAACCTCAAAACAGTGTTTTGAGCAACCTGCGGCTAGCTTCCTAGTTTGCTCTTTGATTTTCATTGAGTATTAAAGAATTTAAAAACCCAAAACCAAAAACCCTCAGTCGTTTGACCGAGGGTTCCTTTTCATTATTTAAGAACTTGATTAGCTCAATGCGTCATCCATTGAAAGAACTTCGTGGAAGACACGTTGTGTCAATTCAGTTTTTTGTTCTGGTGTAAGGTATTTAGTATTTACACAGTATCCAGAGATACGAACGATAACATCTTCACCTGCCATGATCTTATCATAAACATCGTTCAAGTCCATAACGTTCAAGTTACAGTGTTGACCACCATTTTCAAAGTAACCATCTAGGATTGTTACCAAGTTATCAACTTGTTCGTCACGAGTCTTACCAAGAGCGCGAGGTGATACTTGTGTAGTCAATGAGATACCATCAGCTGCATAACTAAAGTCAAGGCTAGAAAGTGAGTTCAAGTTTTGCAACCATCCACCTTTAGCTTTGTTAGATGGGTTAGCACCTGGTGAGAAGAATTCAAGTTTAGACAAGTTTACAGAACCATCTTCGTTGAGGTATACACCTTTGTGGACTGGTGAGTTACCAGTTTGTTTAGAGTAAGCAACGTTAGATGTGATTGTCAAAAGTGATACTGTAGCTTCTGCGTCTTTGTAAAGTTTGTGGCTACGTAGACGAGTTGTGTAAGCTTCAATCAACCATTCTGCCAATTCGTTTGAACGAGGGTCATCTTCACCCCAACGTGGGTATTCACCGATTGTTTCATAATCGTAGATATAGCCATTTTCATCACGGATTGGTTTAACTGTAGCGTACTTGATAGCTGACAATGTATCAACAGTGTTAGCGAATCCACAGATACCGAATCCCATGTTAGCACGTTGTTTAGTTGGCAAGAAGGCCATTTGAACTGCTTCGTAGTTGTACTTATCAGTCATGTAGTGGATGATGTTCAAAGCATCTACGTAAGTGTCAGTCAACCAGTCAAGAGATTTTTCAAAGTTAGCTTTAACTGATTCGAATTCAAGAACTTCGTCACGGATTGGTTCGATGTCAAATACTTTGTAGTCTTTGTGAACATCGTCGTAACCACCGTTCAAACCAGTAAGAAGGGCTTTCAATACGTTTACACGCGCACCGAAGTACTGGATGTTGTGGCGTTGTTCTTCGTTTTCTGGGTCAAGTGGTGACACACAGCATGAGATACAGCTCATTTCACCGTATCCATCTTTAGCCATTGTTGTTACACCTTCGTATTGGATAGAAGAGTGTTTGTGGCTCATGTGCATACAGTAGCGACGGAAGTTGTATGGCAATTTATCAGTCCAAAGAACTGTCAAGTTTGGTTCTGGAGAGTTACCGATGTTGTCAAGAGTGTTCAAGAAACGGTAGTCCATCTTAGTAACACGGTGACGACCGTCATTACCCATACCAGCCATAGAAGTTGTGATGAAGGTTGGGTCACCTGAGTACAATTCGTCGTAAGCTTTTGTACGAGCAAATTTAACTGTACGAAGTTTCATAACGAAATCATCAACGAATTCTTGGATTTCTGATTCAGTAAATGTACCACGAGCAAGGTCACGTTCTGCAAAGATATCCAATACGATTGGTACACGTCCAAGAGATGTAGCCGCACCGTTGATAACACGGCAGACAGACATAAAGGCAATGTTAACCCATTGGATAGCTTCTTTAACGTTCATCGCTGGTTTACGAACATCAACTCCGTAAAGGTCACCTAAGCGTACAACTTGTTGCAATGCTTGATATTGAAGGTTGATTTCTTCACGAAGACGGATTGTTTCTTCATCGATTTCTTCGATTGCATTCCAGTCGTTTACTTTTTCTTGCATCAAGTAGTCTGCACCGTAAAGAGCAAGACGTGCGTAAACACCGATGATACGTCCGCGTGAGTATGCATCTGGAAGACCAGTTACAGTGTGTGCGTGACGAGCGCGACGAATGTTTGAAGTATAAGCGCGGAAGATACCGTCGTTAACTGTTGTTACGTATTTAGTGAAGATTTCGTGAACAGCTGGGTCTGGTTCGTATCCATTTTCTTTCAAAGTAGTTTCAGCCATACGGATACCACCTTTTGGCATGAAGTTCAATTTGAAGAGTTCGTCATTTTGGATACCAAAGATAACTTCGTTTTCTTTATCGATAAATCCAGCAGGGATATCAGCGATAGAAGTTGGACGAGTGTCCATTGGGAAACGAGTTTCTTCGTAGTGAGCCTTAGTTTCTTCTACAATTTTTTTGATGTGAAGTGAACGTTCTGTTGGTCCTGCAAGGAAGCTTTCGTCTCCATCGTAAGGTGTGTAGTTAGCTTGTACAAAGCGTGATACACTTGCTTTTTCTTTCCAGTCAACACCTTTAAAGCCTTCCCAGGCTTTGTCAAAAATATCTTGTGCTTCAACAACTGTCTTAACAACCATGTTAATGTCCTCTTTTTTCTTTCTAGTAACAGTCATCTGTTACATTCATGTATTCAGTATAACACACAGTAAACGATTTCAACAACTAAAAACTCACTTTTTTAACACTTTCTTTTCTAATACAGTTCAAAATATACCACAAACTGTATTATATTTTTGAAAGAGGTTATTTGATTTTCATTTTTTCAGAAAAAGAGTATAATAAAATTAAACAAACTAGCACTGAGAGGTTTCTTCATGTTGATTTTTCCACTAATGAATGATTTATCTCGTAAAATCATCCATATTGACATGGATGCCTTTTTTGCTGCTGTTGAAATTCGAGACAATCCCAAACTTAAAGGGAAGCCAGTTGTGATTGGTAGTGATCCTAGAAAAACTGGTGGTCGAGGAGTTGTTTCTACCTGCAGTTATGAAGCGCGAGTCTTTGGCATCCACTCAGCTATGAGTTCTAAAGAAGCCTATGAACGTTGCCCTCAAGCTGTTTTCATTTCTGGAAACTACGAAAAATATACTGCTGTCGGTCAACAGATTCGAGCTATTTTCAAACGTTATACGGATAATATCGAGCCTATGAGTATCGATGAAGCTTATCTAGATGTGACTGAAAACAAACTCGGTATCAAGTCAGCTGTTAAAATCGCTCGACTAATTCAACAAGATATTTGGCAAGAACTTCATCTGACTGCTTCTGCTGGTGTGTCTTATAATAAATTCTTAGCTAAAATAGCCAGCGATTACCAAAAACCTCGAGGTCTGACAGTTATTCTCCCTGATGAAGCTGAAGATTTTCTCAAACAAATGGATATCGCTAAATTCCACGGTGTAGGTAAGAAAACAGTTGAGAAATTGCATCAAATGGGGGTATTTACAGGTGCTGATCTTTTAAAAATTTCTGAAATTAGTCTCATTGATCGTTTTGGTCGACTCGGTTTTGACCTGTATCGCAAGGCTCGTGGCATTGATAATTCTCCCGTCAAATCCAATCGCATTCGTAAATCTATTGGAAAAGAAAAAACTTATAGTAAAATTCTCAATCTAGAAGAGGATATCAAAAAAGAGCTAACTCTCCTTTCGGAAAGAGTTGCCCTGAGTCTTCAAAAACATGAAAAATCTGGAAAGATTATTATTTTAAAAATCCGCTATGCTGACTTTTCTACAATGACTAAGCGGAAAAGCATATCTCAAAAGATCCAAGATGCTGAAACTATTTCACAAATGGCTATCCAACTTTACGAATCTCTGACAGATAAAGATAAGGACGTTCGCTTATTGGGTGTCACTGTGACTGGATTTTAAAACCTTGAAGGAAGTAGCTTCCCTCAAGGCTTTTTTCTTATACAAATAATCGAACGAAGCTATAAAGTAGTAAGACACTACCTAGGACAATACGGTATTTTCCAAACATTGTAAAGTCGTGTTTTTTAACATAGCTGGTCAAGAAACGAATGGCAACCATGCTGACTGCAAAAGCCACTACCATTGCTACCAAGAGCAAGAAGAATTGACCAAAACTCAAGACTTCTCCAGCCTTTATGAATTTAAAAATCTTCAGAGCGCTGGCTCCAAACATAACTGGAATTCCTAGATAGAAGGTAAATTCTGTTACCACTGAACGACTAGTCCCATTCAACAAACCACCTACGATAGTTGCTCCGGAACGGCTAGTCCCCGGTAGAAGGGCCAAGACTTGGAAAAGTCCGATATAGAGGGCCGTTTTATAAGGCAACTTGTCTAGCTCTGTGACTGTTGGCTCAATCGCTTGCGCTTTGTTACGTTTTTCAAGATAGATAAAAGCAACCCCATAAACAATCAACATAATGGCTACTGAAACCATATTGTGGAAATGGGTATCAAACCAGTCATCAAACTTAAAGACAAGGAGAAGAGGGAGAGTCGCAACCAAAACCTTTAACCATAACTGCCAAGTTCTACGGACTTGAATTTTATCTTTCCCTGGTTTGAAAGGATTAAGTTTGTTAAAGTAGATAACCATAACGGCTAAGATTGCACCAAGTTGAATAACCACGTTAAACATAGACATAAAGGCTTCACTTTGGTCTTTATATTGGACAAATTCTTCCGCTAGGATCAGGTGACCAGTACTTGAAATCGGCAACCACTCCGTTATTCCTTCAACAATCCCAAAAAAGATTGATTTTAAAATTTCAAAAAAATACATAGATTACTCCTTTTTCTATCCTCCATTATATCATACTTTTAAAGGCTGTGTTGAGTTTTATTTAGAAAGCACCAACACTTCCACCACCGCCACCGCCTGAGAAACCACCACCAGAGCTACCGCTTCCGGATGATACAGAAAAGGTACTTGCAGTATTAGCGACCGATGCATAACTGTTTATGTGAGAAGTCGATGTATGAAAGTCTGCATCCCATCCACAATACACATAAAGATTCATGTCTGCATTTTCAAGCTGAATATTGTGGAGTTTCATCATCTTATTCACTTTCTTGGCATATCCATAGAGAGTTGCATAGACTAAAAGACGATTCCAAACAACAATGCTCTCTAGTTCAGCCTTATCAAGGTGGGCAATATCACGAAGCATATTTTCAAAACTTGTCCAGAGATATAGTGCTTCTGCTCCTTCTTCGTTTAAGACTCCGTCACGAGATGGGCCTCGTGTCGCAAAATAAACTAGGGCACTTGCTAATAAACCTATTAAACCTAGGGAAAGCAGTGGAATAGAAAAATAACCACGCGTTCGTAGACTATAATAAAAGATAAGAAGGCCTATTAAACCTGTTATAGCTGAACATACCTTCATCCCATTCACAAGACTTTTTTCTTTATCCGTTAAAGGACGATAATAGCTTGGAAGACGTAGAATTTTTACCTTGTCTCGAACACAACTTTGCATGCGTTGAAGCCGTCTCTCGAAGGAACGCTTGAGATGTAATCCGAATTCTCGAATGTGCTGCTCATCAGCTTCCTTAGCACCATGGAATAATCCTGAGGAAACTTGATATTCCGGGAAAAGGTCTGAAAGAGGCAGTTCTTTATTAGTAGATAGGGTCATTCGCAAGCATTCTTTTTCAAAATTAGACAAGTCTTTTTCACTATTGATCCTCAAGCACGGTTCCTCTTCACCTTGAAAAATGGATAAATATCCTCGATCAACTAAATCCAGTAAAGTTGCCTGAATCAATCGTTCAAAAGAAAACTTGCCAAACTTCTTCTTATTCAAGGGACTGATTTCCTCCAAGGAGGTAGAGTAAATAGCCTCAGCCAAAACCATTGGAGGTAGATCCATTGGAGGGTCGTAGATCCGATGATTCTTGGGATATACCTTTTTGAGGGTCGTATGTTTACGAAATACTCGATAATACATGATAGTCATCATCAATAACACAATAAAGATTATTGGAAAAATCCACTTTATCATGAGACTAGCTTGCACTTTGCTAGCTTTTATTTCTATCTCAATCTTTTTGAAATCTCTTAAACGCTCTTCTTCCAATCCTTGGCTTGGAGCTGCTGAGAAAGCCTTCCTCGGCCAATAGGCATGTAGTTCAACTTGGCGTTTTCTAGGAAGATTTTTCATCTTCACCTGATAAATATCATTTACTTTTTCGACACTTCCCTCATTGAGGAGTTTACCGGTATGGAAAAAAAGCTTCTCTGCCGGACTATCTGAAGTTACTCGAAATTCCAAATTTTTGATGTCTCCTGAACTATCTGTCAGAGGTTGCCAATTCAATTCAGCAATATCCTGGTATAAGAAAAGAAGATTTTTTAATTGCCAAGTAATGGTTACACGTACAGTATCTCCTGCTTTTCCTGGATTTAAAATTGTTACTTGATAACCGTTTCCTTTTTCCTTTGTATAGGAAAGCACATCATCTACAATTTCTCCGTTTTTTGAGACTAGAACAGTGGGATCATCATTAATCTCAAAGTTTTTTGGCATTTTTCCTTCTTTTCCTAGCCCGACTGATTGACCATTAAAATCATCTTTAAAACGGTAGGTGATTGTTTGTCGGAAAACAGCTGTATTATTTGAATGAATATTCAAATCTCCCTTATAGGAGAGAATATCAAAGTCCACAGCAAAAGCGAGACGAGGTATGAATAACAAACAGGTAAATACCAAGACTAGTAGCCATTTCTTTTTCATCTTACATTCCCTTTCATGTTTTTTCACTATTATATCATTTTTTATACGTTAAGAATTACTTGTATTGAAAATCTCACCATTTTTAGATACAATAGAAAGAGCCATTTTTAAACTAGAAATAGGAGAGAATATGAAAAAATTATGCTTTTCAATCCTTGCTAGCCTAGCCCTAACTCTAGGATTAGTTAGCCAGGTCCAAGCCGATGAATATTTACGCGTCGGAATGGAGGCAGCTTATGCCCCCTTTAACTGGACTCAAGACGATGACAGTAACGGTGCTGTCAAAATCGAGGGAACAAATCAATACGCCAATGGTTACGATGTTCAAATAGCTAAAAAAATTGCTAAGGACTTAGGCAAAGAACCACTGGTCGTTAAAACTAAATGGGAAGGGCTAGTCCCAGCCCTTACATCTGGTAAGATTGATATGATCATTGCTGGTATGAGCCCAACCGCAGAACGTAAGCAAGAGATAGCCTTCTCAAGTAGTTATTATACTAGCGAACCCGTACTTCTGGTCAAGAAGGATTCTGCCTATGCAAATGCCAAATCATTAGACGACTTTAGTGGTGCAAAAATCACTTCTCAACAAGGTGTCTATCTTTATAACTTGATTTCACAAATTCCAGGCGCCCAAAAAGAAACTGCCATGGGTGATTTTGCGCAAATGCGTCAAGCTCTTGAAGCTGGTGTTATTGATGCTTATGTATCTGAACGTCCAGAAGCTTTAACTGCTGAATCGGCAAACGCTAAGTTCAAAATGATTCAGCCTCAACCTGGTTTTAAAACGGGAGAGGAAGATACAGCTATCGCTATTGGTCTACGTAAAGATGACAAACGTATCAGTCAAATCAATGCTAGCATTGAAACCATTTCTACAGATGAACAAATAGCTTTAATGGATCGTATGATCAAGGAGCAACCTGTAGAAGCTACAACTACTGAAGAAAACAGCAGTAATTTCTTTAGCCAAGTTGCTAAAATTCTAACTGAAAACTGGCAACAACTTTTACGTGGTGCTGGTATTACACTTCTCATTTCGATTATCGGTACCATTGTCGGTCTCATTATTGGTCTTGCTATCGGTGTCTTCCGTACAGCACCCCAATCTGAAAATCAATTTATTTTTGGCATCCAAAAACTAATCGGTTGGATTCTCAACGTCTATATTGAAATTTTCCGTGGTACACCAATGATTGTACAAGCGATGGTTATTTACTACGGTACCGCCCAAGCTTTTGGAATAAACCTAGACCGTACACTGGCTGCTATCTTTATCGTTTCTATCAACACTGGTGCCTACATGACAGAGATTGTCCGTGGTGGTATTCTAGCTGTTGATAAAGGACAATTTGAAGCGGCAACTGCACTTGGTATGACCCATAATCAAACCATGCGTAAGATTGTATTGCCTCAAGTCATTCGAAATATCTTACCTGCAACTGGTAATGAGTTTGTCATCAACATTAAGGATACTTCTGTATTGAATGTTATATCTGTTGTAGAACTTTACTTCTCAGGAAACACGGTAGCAACACAAACCTACCAATACTTCCAAACCTTTACCATCATCGCAGTTATCTACTTTATTCTCACTTTCACAGTAACACGTATCTTACGCTACATCGAAAAACGTATGGATATGGATACTTACACAACAGGCGCTAACCAAATACAAACGGAGGATTTGAAATAATGAATCAACCCATTCTTGAAATCAAACACCTCAAAAAATCCTATGGACAAAACGAGGTCCTCAAAGACATCTCACTCTCTATTCATAAAGGAGAAGTGATTTCTATCATCGGTAGTTCCGGTAGTGGTAAATCAACCTTCCTACGTTCTATCAACCTTCTTGAAACACCAACTGAAGGTGAAATCCTTTATCACGGTGAAAACGTACTTGAAAAAGGGTATAACCTCACTCACTATCGTGAAAAACTAGGCATGGTTTTCCAATCCTTTAACCTCTTTGAAAATCTCAACGTTCTTGAAAATACGATTGTTGCACAGACAACCGTTCTCAAACGTGAACGATCAGAAGCAGAGAAAATTGCTAAAGAAAACCTTGAAAAAGTTGGTATGGGAGAGCGCTACTGGCAAGCTAAACCAAAACAACTTTCTGGTGGTCAAAAGCAACGTGTAGCCATTGCTCGCGCGCTTTCTATGAATCCTGATGCCATTCTCTTTGACGAGCCTACTTCTGCCCTTGACCCTGAAATGGTTGGTGAAGTTCTAAAAATCATGCAAGAACTAGCTCAAGAAGGCTTGACAATGATCGTTGTAACCCACGAAATGGAATTTGCTCGTGACGTATCACACCGTGTAATCTTTATGGACAAAGGTGTGATTGCAGAAGAAGGCAAACCTGAAGATTTATTTACAAATCCTAAAGAGGAACGTACAAGAGAATTTTTACAACGCTATTTAGGATAAGTTAAAAGTGGTTGAATAAACCTCTTAAACCAAGAGTTGTTTTCCTATTCAATCCCCAATCAACATTGAGTCAAAGGCTCATGAACATAAGAATATAAAAATCAAGGTCGGAGTTTTTTATCCCGACCTCTTTTTATATACTTTAAAAATCAGCTTTATCCCTTCTTCTGTTTCCTGAGCAAGTATTGCTTGTAGCTATATTCCTAATCTTTTATTTGATTTTCATGAGTGATACTCAATGAAAATCAAAGAGCAAACTAGGAAGCGAGCCGCAGGCTGTACTTGAGTACGGCAAGGCGAAGCTGACGTGGTTTGAATTTGATTTTCGAAGAGTATGAGATCACTCAGCTCACTGTCAACCTAGCTCATCCTAACAAATAGATTTGTTGAGTAGGTCATAGCATGGCTATTTCTCCATTCCATAAATAAAAGCAGACCCTAATTAGAGTCTGCTTGTATCCAAAGATTAATCTTCAAATTTTTCATGATTTTTTTCATAGAAATCAATTAA
>OGTC01000246.1_pt1 | contig 24767 bp, 14 predicted proteins | sample 1574531 | NCBI WGS metagenome assembly OGTC01 (sample SAMN03295859, study PRJEB24534) | human gut metagenome | isolation source: fecal sample 2 from infant 9 | host: Homo sapiens | place: USA: Pittsburgh, PA | collected 2014-07 | reverse complement strand
CTCCACCAACTGAGTCCTCAACTCCACCAACTGAGTCCTCAACTCCACCAACTGAGTCCTCAACTCCACCAACTGAATCATCAACTCCACCAACTGAGTCCTCAACTCCACCAACTGAATCATCAACCACACCAACTGAATCTTCTGGTAAGCCATCTGAATCATCAACCACACCAACTGAATCTTCTGTTAAGCCATCAGAATCTTCAGGCAAAACAACTACTGAATCATCAACTGAATCTTCTGGTAAGCCATCTGAATCATCAACTGAATCTTCTGGTAAGCCATCTGAATCATCAACTCCTTCGGGACCAACAGATACTGTCACCACACACTCAACAACTGTTGTCACAATCACTTCTTGTTCTGAAGACAAATGTGAGACTTCAACTGCCACCACTGGAGTCACTGTTATCACCGAAGGTACTACAATCTATACCACCTACTGTCCATTGACTGAAGAAGAAACCACTTCAACTGTACCAACTTCAAAGCAGACGCCAATTCCAGAAACTACCTCAACTACTGCAGAAACCACTGTGCCAACTAAAGGTGGTGAATCAGAAACCGAAAATGTTCCAAGTACTTTGACTACTACTACTGCTGCTCCTTCTTCGTCTGCACCAACTGGTGAAGGTGAAGCTTCGAAATCAGAAGGTGAGTCACAAACCACTGCTGCTCCTCCAGCTAGTGAAGGTGAAGCTCCAAAATCAGAAGGTGAATCCCAAACTACTGTTGCTCCAACCGGTGAAGCTCCAAAATCTGAAGGTGAATCTCAAACTACTGCTGCTCCAACCGGTGAAGCTCCAAAGTCTGAAGGTGAATCTCAAACTACTGCTGCTCCAACCGGTGAAGCTCCAAAGTCTGAAGGTGAATCTCAAACTACTGCTGCTCCAACCGGTGAAGCTCCAAAGTCTGAAGGTGAATCTCAAACTACTGCTGCTCCAACCGGTGAAGCTCCAAAGTCTGAAGGTGAATCTCAAACTACTGCTGCTCCAACCGGTGAAGCTCCAAAGTCTGAAGGTGAATCTCAAACTGTTGCTGCTGAATCATCATCTGTCCCAGAAGTTTCCCAAGTTCCTTCCGAAAGTGCCAATGAAACTACTGCTGCTGTATCAACATATGAAGGTGCTGGTGCTAGAAACTCGGTAGGATTACTTTTGGTGGGTGCTGCTGCCTTGTTGCTTTAAGCATGACTATACACTGACCTTGTTACTTTTCCCCTTTTACAAATGATACCCTTTTCGAACAAAAAAGAATACCACCATCTAGACGATGGAGTTGCTACTTAGTCAACTACATTTTATCTTAAAATAATCTTACTTCTTCGGTTAATAGCTTAGTTACATTTTCGGTTAATAGCTTGAATTTACATTCGGTTTAATTTCTTGGTTTTTGTTGTTTGGTTTAAAATACTGCTATAATCAGTCACTTTGGTTTCTTTATTCTTATCATGAGTTGGTCCAATCTTCTATGATGAACTTGTACTATCAATCTTCTATTGGTGAGAAATTTCTCTGCAATCAAATTTTCTAAATTATTTGCAACCAAATTCGTTCTCACAAATTGTTTAGTACATCGACACCAAATTGAAGCCATCCTTTAGTCAAAGCTTCTTTGAAATACATTTAAAAAGGTGAAGTGGGTCTGTTGAACCTCTACTATCAATTGAATTGCTTAATATTCAACTAGAAAGCAACAGCCACTAAATGAGTTTTGAATGCTCAAACCCCTCAATCGAATCTAGAGAGTCAACAACAACTGATAGAGTAGAATCAATCCCGGTTTTAGAAGATAGCTTATCCCTTAAAGAAAACAGAAACTCGATGTACTCAGCAAAATGGGGTAGCAAGTCGGGCTCATCATCAACAACAGCATCTTCTTCTTCGTCATCTTCATCATCACCAGTAAGTGTTAAATCCAACTCCAAGGTTAGAAAAGTGACTGTTTCGGCTAAGCCATTGGAAACTCAAAGAAGCTTTATCAGGGGACGTCCTTCTGCATGCGTGTTTGTGGCCAGCTTACGATCCAATATGTTGGATGATGAGCTATGTGTTTCAGTTAATAATCATTTCAAACAATGGGGTCAATTATCTACAGTCAAGGTCTTGAGAGATACCAGTAACCGTCCATATGCATTTGTTCAGTATTTGAATGAGAAGGATTCCAAACTTGCAATACAAAAGGGCCACAATTCAATTTTAGATGGCCGCAGTATTAGATGCGAAGCTGCAAAAGTGAATAGAACAATATTCATTACTTCACCGCTCAGTTTGTCAGTTGTTGCTGTTGAAACTAAGTTATCAAAGTTTGGGGAGATTGAAGAATTGATACCAAGTAATACAGCAGGCCAATGCTATAAAGATGCACCAAATCTTCGTGGCTACAAAAACTGGTATTGCAAATATGTTTATCGCGATGACGCAATAAAAGCTTATGCTAATCTTACCGAAGAAGGTGCTTATGAAGTAGAATGGGCACAAAACGTCGATAAGTCAAAGACGGTTAGCTTCAAAGAAGATACTGGGCTTAGCACAAAAGTTGTCAACAAACCTAGGTTCGACAAGTTTTCCATTTTTATTGGCCAATTAAGTGCCAAAATTACCGAGGCTGAACTTAGAGAAAGATTTCAACGACATGGCGCAATTACAAGCCTTCACCTTATCAAGAAACGAGAGAATGTTTTCGCATTCATCACTTTCAAAGATGAATCAAGTGCTGCTAGCTCTGTGGAAGTAGAGAATCATGCAATGCTTAGTGGTAAAACCATGCATGTTCAGTATAGGGAGGTGCAAAGTTCATGGAGAGATCCACGTGGCGCTCGTGTTCCGCTTGCACCACCTCCACTCCATGTGGGTAAAAGAGAGTCTAATCAACCTCGGGAAAATTTCTACGCTTCTTCCTCGAAACCCAAATTCAATGGCCGTGCTTCAAATGTTCACAATAGGGGGCAAACTAATTCCAAAATTGCAAGAGCTAGGAGTTGGAAGAATAATGAGGAACCACCGGTGAAAACTTCGTTTCGTCCATGGCAAGCATCCCAATTAGAGTTGAAGAGCGATAAAGGTGGAAATGTTGGGGAGCCCGCAACGCAGATGACACAGAGGACCGAGGTTCCCGCAAAAAAATTGGAGAAGAAAGAAGACTTGGAAAACACTGTTCCCAACAAGCCCAAAGAGAACATGTCCGTTCCAAACTATCCTGCACCTCCGAATTCCGCCTTCCCCTTATTTTATTATGTCCCCGCCGAAAATGTCAGCTATACACCTGGTGCCCTGCAAAATTCTTATTATAATGTTTACCCACCATATTATCACCTGGTACGTCCTCATTCACAATTTGAAAGAGGCACTATTAATGGTAGTGATGGCAGTTCCAGCGACTTTGCCCCTACTGTTCATCGTCCTCCTTCCTATGGAATGCCCAATTTTATCTATTACCCCAGTGAAGGGGATATCAAGGATAAACGGGTTCAGTAAGGTTGCAAGATGTGATTAATTGGCTATATAGAGGTTGTAGTGAGAGATGTATTCTATCTACTTTTTTTGTGATTTGCACTTGCCGCAAAGGACTTTTGGGAAAAAATCAAAAATACATAAAAAAAAGGAACAACTCCCTTTTGCTCAACATCGTATACCACTTCTCCATCATGAGTGTTTTCTCTGAATTGGCAGAGTGTTTGGAGTGTGACTTACTGAAAGAGTCGAAACCGACAATTTCTGAATCACAAAAAGAGTTATCGAGGAGAGTCGCCACTCCACAATCGTCAGCTCCACGAGGTGAAGGGCACAACAGCAGCAGTAGCCATGATAAGCTCGTCACCAGTCAAATTTTTGATTTACCAGCCATTGATCCTAAGATCAGTCAACTGAAACCATGGAAAACTGATGCGAAGTACTTTAATAAATGCATGATCGGCTCCTTGGCGTTGATGAAGATGACAACGCATGCTCAAAGTGGAGGTTCAATTGAAATTATGGGTATGTTGGTTGGCAAAATTGTCAATCGAACCATTGTTGTGATGGACACTTATCGATTACCAGTTGAAGGAACCGAAACTCGTGTGAATGCCCAAGGTGAAGCTTATGAGTATATGGTGCAATACTTAGAATTGAATCAAAAGATTAGCAGTGATAATAAACGAAGACAAGAAAACATTGTGGGGTGGTATCATTCGCATCCTGGTTATGGATGTTGGTTGAGTGGGATTGATGTGAGTACACAGGAGTTGAATCAAAATTTCCAGGATCCGTATTTGGCCATTGTTGTTGATCCTGTAAAAACTTTGAAACTGGGGAAAGTTGATATTGGAGCATTTAGAACGTTACCTGCTGGGGTTACTGAGGGAGGAGGAGGAGGAGGTAATGGTGGTACCAATGATGGTGCAACGAAGAGGGCCGCTTTACTGAATTTGCCGAAATCGAAACGACAAGAGTTTGGCAGTCATTCCGGTCGATATTACTCCTTAGATGTGGAAATCTTTGAGAATGAATATGATGGGGAGATGTTGAGGTTGATGAGGAAGAAGCAGGATTCGCTTGATTATGAAGGATGGATGAAGAAGTTGTCGGTTGACAAGACGGATTCAGTCAAGGCAGTTTATGAAGATGCTGGTCTTTCATCATTGCTGTATTTGGATAACTTTGAATTTGTGGAGGATAAAGAAACTAGTCAATTGAGAGAGATTATCAAGAAATTGGAGAGTTTGAAATTTGCACCGGGAGAGAATTCAACAAGTTTACTATTGAAGAAGATTATTGGTGCAAGCAACTCCGAGGTTGCAGCTCCTCGATCAAGAGGTGTTTCGAGAAGAAGACAAGTAGAATTTGAGGAAGAAGATGTGTTTGATGAAAGTGATTTGGAAAGAGTTGATACAGGAGAAGATAAATTAGAAGGAGAAACCGAGGAGGGCGAAGATTGGGATGACGATGAGGATGACGAATCAGGTAATGAGCATGACATTGGCGAGCAAGGTGTGAGTGAAGCAATACAAGAGAAGGAGAAAAGAGCAAAAGCGAAAACTACCGCCACCAAGAAGATTTGCGATGACGCCAGTTTGGAGCAATCTTCTTCCTCCTCAACACCACCATCATCATCTGCTGTTGCTGTAAATACACTGCCTTCTCGAATCAAAAGATCCATACGCAAGCAACTTCGTTCAAGAAAGGATGATTTGAGTGATTTGTTGTACGACCCAGCTTTGGCTGAAGGATCTCCTCACAAGCTGAAACGTAAACAAAGGTCACTTGTTCGACATCCTCACTCTGATGACTATCTTCGACAAATTGAGTTTTTAGAATTGCAAAGAAGACAACAGCGATGGGCATGCGAGAGGGCACCAGGAGGAGGGGGAGGCGTTGTTGGTGTCGTTGGTGTAGGTGGTGTTAGTGCTGTAGGTGGTGGCGGTTATGGAGGTCCTGAATATGCCAGATATTCTATGTCGACATCAATGACCATGAACATGCGAGAAAAGAATAAATTGGTTATTGAAGCATCGAGGGCAGTGGCGGCCAAGAATATTTGTGATTTGATAACTATGGAAGCTGAAGAGAAGATTAAGAATGGGGGTCGCTCTAATGAGTAAATGTGTAGTATGGGTAATTTGTAATGATTTGTCGAGGGCTCTTTTCTTTGTTTGTTGAAACGCGTAATAAAAGAAGCACCATCTCTTTTTCTTTGTGCTAACTTTTCACGTAGTAAAAGGTACAGGCGCAGAGAAGAAGAATGAGAAGCAGAAAAAAAGAAAAAAAAAAAAAAAAAAGATTCATTTTCCATCACAAGAGAAGAACATACCAAACAAAATCATCATTCCAATACAACAGCAACCAGTCAAATTGACGATAAGAAAACATCTACACACAGTAATAACACATTCTGTATATCAACACGCACCAGCGGAATTATACTGTAACTGTACCCATCATTCATCGCATATTAAAAGTACCTCATTTCTTTCATTTTGGTGTGCGTGTGTGTTAACTTTAGTTTTACATTTTTTTTTTTTGCAATTTTTGGTTTAGGCTAGTAATATCAACTTCATATGTCAAACCAAAGAACAACTACTTCCACCACTATCACCACCGCCACAACAACATCACCTTTATCGAAAAGCAAATCTAGTACTCAATCCACTAATCCCGTATTGAGCAGGTACTTGACCACACCGATCACATTCACTCCAGCAAAACATCAAGAGAATTACTCATCAACATCACAACACTTACCTGCTTCGTACATAATCTTGTCTAAAAATACCGCGAGAGCCAGTGATAGTAAAGAAATGAAGCAAAATGGCAGTATCAATGGTTCTGCAGTATTACAAAGTGCCAGAAACAGTGGGAAAGGTGTAAATAGTGGAGTCAAGAGACCTAAATCATTAGCTGAGGCGGTTGCATCATATAGTGGGAACAAATATGATGGACCAAGGGAGAGGAAAAGAAAGAGGAAATTGGCAGAGATGGAGAATAGAGAGAAGGAGAAGGAGGAGAAGCGGATGGAGAGGTTGAAGGTTGAAACTGATGACAGTGATGATGAAGGACAAGAATATGGAGTGGATGAGGTGGAGTATGACGATGGGGACCTCTATCCCTCCGACCAACCGCAAGTCAAGAAATCAAAGGGATTGTGGGGATCACTCAAATCACTTTTTGGTGGTGTTTCCAATGGTGAGGAAGAAGAAGATGTTGGTGAGGTGTTTGTTGAAGGAGAGGGAGAAGTAGAACAGGAAAGGGAGAGCAACTCGAAAAAGTTTAATTTTTTGCAAAGAGAAGGAGGCTATGAAGAAGGTGGATCGCCGTTATCATCATCATCATCAGCTGATGAGATTTATGATGAAAATTCTCCATTCACTGGATTCAGCGAGCCAGAAAAGAGCGAAACTGGAGAGGAAGAAGAAGGAGAAGAGGGGGAGGAGGAAGAAGAGGAAGATCCGGACTTTGAAGATGTTGAAGTGACTGAAGTCGGTGATAGCACTGACGAGAGTGATGAGGAGGGAGATGTAAGTTATAACGAGAATGAGATTGAAGCAAGTCATTCTTCTACCGAGAGCACACCATCATTGGAGAGCGATGCAGGCGATGGTGAGTATGTGGATGAAGATAAAGATGTGGACAAATTGAGACACGATTTGAAAATTGATCAACTTGTTAATGGGCAAGGGAGAGTGCATACAATTACAAGGCGAGTTGAAAAGAGAGAGGAGAAGCCAAAAGAGCTAGTCAATGGTCAAGATGGTGTGAATTTCGTCAAGTCTAGTTCAACTCCACCTACATCACCAGAAGATAGTGACGAACAAAAGAGTAGTAAATTTCAAAACCAATACTATGCATTTAATGAATTACCATCTGATTGTGGATCCAATGGATCAACAAGAATTTACAAAAACTGGCGTGAGTTAACCAATGCCAAACCACCAGTGGGATTATTAAACCATGGAGTTACATGTTATATGAATTCAGCCATACAAACATTGATTCATATTCCTGCTTTCCAACATTATCTAAATGATATCAATCAAGGTAAAGTTGCCAATTTGAAACCGCGATCAATCAGTCACATATTGGCTGATCTATCTAGGAGAATGTGGAATCCAAACAAACCCACCGCCAAATATATCAATCCCAAACGAATAATTCAACGATTAGATGATATCAATTGTATGATGAGTGAGTGGCAACAAGAGGATAGTCATGAGTACTATATGAGTTTAATGTCCCGATTACAAGAGGATAGTGTACCAAAAGGACATAAATTGAATGAATCGATAATTTATGATATTTTTGGGGGATTACTACATCAAAGGATTGATTGTCAACAATGTCACAATATTTCTTCTACAAGACAAGAGTTTTATGATTTATCGTTGGGATTAAACAAGAAGAAGTATCAAAATAGTTGTCGATTTACAATTGAAAAATCAATTAATGAATTTTTCAGTAATGAAGTTATTCGAAAAAATGATCAAGATTCCAAACTGGGGTATTTTTGTGATAAATGCCAGGCTTTCACCCAAGCCAACAAGATTTCATCCATTTTAACGGCACCGGAAACATTGACTATTCATTTAAAAAGATTTAAATTTGATGGGAACTCACTGAGTAAAGTGAAGCAGGGAATAAGTTACTCAAAATACCTTGATTTGACTAAATACATGGATAGGGAAACAACTGAACATAGTAGTGGTTGTGGTGATGATGGTACTACTCCAGTTAAATATCAATTGATTGCTGTGATTGTTCATGAAGGTAGATCAATCTCAAGTGGTCATTACATTTGTCATGTGTTACAACCTGACGGAGTGAGTTGGAGTACTTATGATGACGAATATATCAATCGTATTGATGAGAGAAAGGCATTACTGGATGCAAATGCCTATGTGTTGGTGTATACGAAGCTAACTCCGAAAGAAAAAAAAAAAAAACAAGGGATAGAATAGAGTAGGATAGAGGGTGAAGATGAGAGGTAGGGTAATAATAGATATAAAAAGACTACATTAATTGTAGAAAAGAATGTATTGCCTTCTAGGGGTAAAATAAAAGCTCTATGACTTAGATTGTTGGATTCAAGAGTCGTTTCCAATAGCAATTTAACATTTTGTGTATATTTCTGTCTCTTTTGTAGATAAGATAAGAAGATTATTTTTACTGTCTGAGATTGTAATGAAATGTATTGTATTGTATTTGTGTCTGACATTCTTTGATGTCGTACTATTGCACATTGCGACACTTGAGCTAGGCAAATCACACCGTATTAGTATCATGCTATAAACCCTCGGAGTTGATTACCAAAATGGAAAGTGTCGGAGTATGACGGAATATTAACAGAACATATAAATTACAATTGAGACACACACTTACTCACATTACGTTTACGTGACCCTTAGGTTCAATCAATGCACACAAAGTTTTAAAAACGGAGGAGAAAAGTTTTAGGTTGGGAGGGAATAGAAACCCAACCGGTTTTCCGTCATGGTAGATATTCTACTAGTGTTGGTGCTTAGGAATATGCGTGAGTGTGAGTTAGTGTGAGTTAGTGTGAGTTAGTGTGAGTCAGTGTGAGTGTGAGTGAGTGCGTGGCGACTATATATCCAAGCCTTTAGACCGAAGACCGAGAAGAATCTTTGATCAAGAGCAAATAGGAGTATGTGACCATATATATATATATGAATAGGGTTTTTGATTGTGTAAGTTCTTATGTGTGTCTGTGTCTGAGCTTGTCTGTCTGTGCGTGATTTTTAATTTTTAGTGTATTTAAAGAATTATACAACGTTGTATGATATTCTTTTTCTAAAGAACAGTGGAGTAGTAAGTAATAGTAGCAGTAGTGGTACAAACAGACAGACAGACAAACAAGACAGACAAACAGACAAACAAGACAGACAAACAGACAAACAAGACAGACAAACAGACAAACAGACAGACATTCTGTTTACCTCTTCATTCATGAATATTATTAGGTTACAAATGTAGCTCTTCATTCTTTTTGCTTGTTTGTGTTTATTTCATCTCTAACCTCATTTAATTAATGGCGTCATTCTCAATACAAAACTTGAATAATATGGGGAGGAAGGGGGGAAGGGGGAGAGAACAGCACAAATCAAATACCATAGACGAAAGATAACAAGAAATAAGAAGAAGAGGAGGAGGAGGAGGAGGAGGAATTAGTATTTTCTATCTACAACTGATATAGATTATATTAGGTTACAACAACAACTAATACAGCAGTAGTACTACAGTTTGATGAGTCTATACCCTTTTGATTCTGTTGTAGTAATAGGTTGGGCATTCTTTGTGTCTGCATTACACTTACACTATTTTTATTAGGGTTACAATAAATATACTACAGTAGAGTATACTACAGTATAGTATAGTACAAGTCATACATACACTACACTCTGTTTTATAATTTTAAGGAAATATACAAATACTCTTCCATAAAAAACCACACTTTTTCCTTCCTTTTTTTACATATTATCACCACCACTACTCAGCTTTACTCAAGACAATATTAGTATTCAAATATAGTTGGAAGACTTTGGCTAGGAGGTAGAGAGCAGTTACTACCACACTGGCACACAACAGCAAAACACTCTCAGTGGTTTGCTCTTTATCATCATCATCCACTTCTGCCCACACCCACACCCACACATACACATACTCCCCCAACACACACAGAAAGCAACTCGTACCTTCTCGCTTCCACCCCCTACCCCTTCCACCCCTACCCACTGGTTACGTTATTATTTTCAGTTCTACACACGCGATGGGATTAAAGTATACCAACTACTTTGACAATTCCCAATACACTTGCCCCGATACCCACATTTTTACCTGTAAAGGATGCTCAAGTCACCTTTGTCTTTCCAATTTGGTGTTGTCTGATAATTTTAATGGTTCCAGTGGTCCGGCATTGTTGGTTGAACAGTTGATTAATGTTGACATTAGTCCCATAACTGAAGATACATCAATGCGCACTGGGTTGTACAAGATTAACAAGGTTAAATGCCAACAATGTAAAAAGACTGTTGGCTGGAGATATAAGAAGAGTTATAGTTATAGTGAAAGCTACAAGGAAGGCAAGTTTGTTATTGAAAAGAGTTATATAAATATGTCTAAATGAAGAAACATAATAGGAAAAAGGGGCTCTTTATGTAGGGAACCATTAGGTTTACTCTTTTGCAACATTTATCTAATCGCATTACTGATCTCTTCTCCGCTACACAACCCGGTCTACATCCTCCATAGAACATTCCCACAATTAAGCTATTCCAAAAGTGTGCTTTATATTTAATCTATTTACAATACTTTTCATTCACTTCACCACTTGTACCATGGTCTCACTTTAATATTCAATGGTTCATTATTCAAATACATTTTTGGTTTACTCTTTGCCTCAGCTTGTTGCTTTTCCCACGCCAATCGTTGTTTAGTTTGACCTGTTTTCAAAACACATTTCAAATGAATATACCGATGATGGATAACACCATGTCTTCCTCTTCCTTTAATATCCAATCTTTTCCTCCATTCACCATCACTACCTGTCCATAACCGGGCAATATACATTGAATCTTCATCATACCCCAATTCTTGCAGTGTAGCCAAACCTCTCTTTAGCAACTTTTCCAATTCAGTAGCCATCTTTTTTGGGTTGAAATGTAATTGATTAATGGCAGTTTTTAAATCGTACCCACGTACAAAACGATTCACCACCGTTGCTTTTTTCATTGATGATTTTATCCGATATGACGAAAGATAGATCGATGGTTCAAGAATTTCAATTTCTTGGGGAGTTAAATGAAACTTGTACGATTTGCCCTCATGAGTAACAATTTGATCATTTTTGAAAAATCCGTGATCAGATACTGATTGATTAAATAATTGAATTTTTAAAGGATGAACTAAATCTTCCAATTTAGGCTGTTGTTTGTGCTTCTTTTGTTGTGATTGTTGTTGTTGTTTATAATACTCAATCAATTGTTCATCGTTTTGGGGAGTTATTGAGCTGATATCAACCTCACCATCTTCGTTTCTAGCTATTTCACTAGCTGTTTTTTTACCTGCATCTTGTTCCTTTGCCTTGTCCATCTCTTCAATAGGATTAGTGGTTAATTTACCAAATGGAGATGATGAAGAACTGTTGAAACGAAGTTGGGCCACGCTGAGTAATGATACAGTGGCTCTTGTTCGGGGTATGCTTAGCCTCAAGAGAGGTGTCCTCGTTAGTACTGACCACCTGTTCATTGTGCAGAAAGGGACTGATACAAGGTTCAGGTCTAGGATTCTGAAAATTTTTATGCAAACAATTTTTTTTTTTTTCATTTCATTGGATTTTGTCGTTGATGGTTGAAAGAAGACAATTTATTGTGACCACATAGCTTAAATAGAACGTACTTTTTAAAGAGTAAGAGCATATGATATGTGACTACGATTATTCTCCTCCATTTAACAATAACCACAGACTTTTATATAAATAAACATGAAGATATACCTGATCACTTAATCAAAAAGTACAAAGTTCACCCATTCATCCTGTCTTTACAACACCATCTTACTTCCCCTCTCTCCAAAACCTACTTCAGGTTAATCATCATACCCCTTTAAACCTGATTCTCTAGGCCTATTAGGTAATGGATAAACCATAGGAATAGGTTCGTGATCAGAATATAAATACTTCCTTCTCAATGGCGTAGCTAATAATAGCACCGGAGCAGCAGCACCTAATGAAACAGCTAGGAAAAGTGCTGGGTTAACGTGTGCATGATATCTGAGCCACTAAAAAGTTGATGAAGTTAGTATTGTTCAGAACGTGTGGAGGGAAGTCGCTGTGAAGGGGAGGGGGGATGCTCTTGACTGATGCAAACGTCAACAGAACACGACTGAATTGTTGCATGTTAGGTCTCATTGATCCTAAATTGACTCACGAAGTTTCGACTTTGCTGGATCTAACCGACCAAAGTTGATACTTGCATATCTTTTCCAGGTCCCATCACACTATTCTCTCTCTTTCTCCCCACGCATTGGCAATATCAATCACTTATCACATACTCTTACTGGTTGTTTAAAATATACTGGTTTATCACCCCAGACTTTTTCTGACATTCTTGTGTTGTAAAGGAAAAGGCTTCTTGTTGATCTAAATAGAGTGATTAGAATGCGTAATGAAATTTTTGGTGGGCCCCATTGGTTGGCTCAAAATAATTAGAAATGTGGTGGCATCGCACGACCCTGTAAAAATGCATACATTGTACAATTCATATACGAATAACTACACTACACACAATCAAAAGTACTTCTCACCCCTAAGATTTCCTCTTCTTTACAGTATTTGATTTCTTCTTCTTTCCCTTAGTGTCAATTGCAGTTCTATCACTTTCGGCAATAATCTCAACATTAGCATCATCACTTCCACCCTCATTAGTGGAAGCAATAATGTCCTCCTCCTGCTTGGCTTGACGTTCAGCAGCCAACGCAGCTTCCCTAGCTTCAGTCTCATAAAACTCCTTTTTCAATTCTTCATCATACCATTGAGCATAATATAAACCACCTTGCAATACCAAAACACCAACAAGAACTAAAATAATCATAACTTGAGAAGCAGCAATTACATTAATCCCAGTCTTGGAATCAACTTCACCCCATTCACCAGTGATGGCAGCATTAATCCCAGTTCGTAAATTGGTCAAGTAAATGACAATAGCAATCATAAATAATGCTAATGATCCATATTCGAAATATTTTGCCTCTTCGTCTGGCTTATAAAGCTTGATGAAATGACCGACAAGACCAATAAACCCCACGGCATGCAAAACATAATGGACGTACATTGGTGCTTGGGCCCATGTTTGGTAATGAACTAATGATTTGGCAAATGCATTGGGGTCAGTGGCACGCCATAATGTGTTCAAGTCATAGGGCCAGTTGGCATAGATTGCTCCGAGACCAAATGAGGTGGATGCAATGATTAAAACGGTACCAATTGGCACAATATCTTTATATTTCATCATCTTTCAAGGGATAGATTGAGTTGTACCTCTTGATCAATAGTCTCTTCACTCTTCTCTGCGCCTTTTTTTTTTTTCCTGTCTTTGTTTCGCCGCATCATATTTATTCAGGAGAGAATCATTGTGCGGTTTAGATCACCCGATTTATTTTGCAACAACTCAACTCCTTTTCACCACAGTAACAAATGCCATTACAGATTGTAGTCGTTGGAGCAGGAATCCTAGGTCTCACAACTGCTCTCACATTGAGTGAAAAAGTGACGGATGAGCACGAGATTTACGTTGTTGCTGAATATGGACCCCACGATCCAAAGTTGAACACAACAATGTCAAATTTCCATGAGTACACATCGCCTTGGGCCGGTGCGCATTTTCGTCCATTCCCCAGTGCCAATGATCAAGATAAGAAAGAAATGAAAATGACGAGAGACACATTGCAGTATTTTGCCGAAGTGGCTGCAAGAGATCCCGAAAGCTCGATTCGATTTGTTGATGGATTGGAGTATTTGCAAGACGCCAATGATTTGTACAAGAAAGTGGGGTACGGATATAGTGATGGAATGAATAATTTCACCAGAAATAATGATTTAGAAGGATTTGTTGGATTCAAGTACGATACATGGGTCGTCAACACAATTGTATATTTGGGGTATATCTACCGCAAGTTGCTATTCCAACAAAATGTCAAGTTTATTCACAAGAAATTGGACAACTTAAAACAGGTTATTGGGATGTTTAAATCTCCAATTATTATCAACTGCACAGGCACTGGACTACAATACGATGGTGGTTATGACCCACAATGCTACCCCATTCGAGGTCAAACTTTACTCATTAAGCCACCGAGGTCATTCAAGTTGGACAAGACAGTAACTCACCAATTGCGAGATGGATCATGGATCTTTATCATTCCAAGACCATTGCATGGAGGGGTTATACTTGGAGGAACCAAACAAAAAAACGACTCATACACTGGCGTTCGAGAAGAGGATACAAGACATTTGATTCAATTGGGCAATAAGTATTTCCCTGATTTGAAAAAGACTAATGTTATCACTGGAGAATCGTATTTCGATGTTGAAAGGGTCAATGTTGGATTGAGGCCAGCAAGAGTGGGTGGATTGAATACATCAATTGAATATCATGAGGGTCACCCAGTAATTAACAACTATGGTGCTGGTGGAATGGGTTACGAATTGAGTTATGGAGCTAGTTTACAAGTATATCAAAACTTGGTTTCTGTATTAAACAAGTCTAAACTATAATATGTTTGTCAAGTTTGAACGCATAATCACCTTGGATCCAACGATTAACCATATCTAATGCATTTTGTGGCTGGTCTAATGGAACCATATGACCGGAATCAAACACTCTCAAGTATGTAAAATGTTTATAATTCTTAACTTCACCAGCTTTGTGTCCTTCCCTTGTAATCCAAGGTTCAAACTTAGTAGCATTGAATCGTTTATGATCAGAATATGGTAATTTATTAACCCATGCCAAGTTTCCCAACCAGTCACAAACCAAATCCTTATCACCAGCATATATCAACACCGGAACGTTCTTTTCCAACAATTCAGCAATATATTGTTGATATGGCATATTATGGTCAGTTAAAAACGAGACTCCCACTTCATTATTACAAGCAGTGAAATTCTTATCCACACCCAATCCTTGTTGAACTTTTGGTTCGTTGAAGTAGTCGGTGATGTAATTGAGTTGTGGATAGCATAATGGATTAGAGGAATCACACGTTTGTCTTGAATCATATGGGTTCAAATCACCACTATCGGGTTTATTGGGGGTGGCCAAGATTGAAATAAAGCAAGTGACGGGATTGGGATACTGATAACAAAGCAAACCAAATGGTACGAACCGTTGGTAATACGTATCATATGACTCACATTCTTCATCAGTATAAATCTTGCCAATACCTCCGGCACCACATCCCATATTAGCAACTTGTCCAGCTTGTACAACTGCATCTGTTATACCGTTTCCAATAAGCACCGATTTCAACGGCAAGCCAGCTTCAACAACGCTTGACGCAAACTTGGGAATATAATGACCGGCATAAGACTCTCCAGCAATATGAAAATCCAAATGAGCATATTGAGGGTATTTTTCCCGGAAAAGGGCCACAAAATTGGTGAAATCCACAGCAGCTTGTTCGGTAGTGAATGGAATGTCACCACCAGTACTGAATCCAACTTGAGCCGGTTGGTCCAAAAACACAATAGACGCATTTGAATTCCATGAGTAGGGGTTGAATTCTGGTACCACTGTGGCATTGATCAATGATGGTCCCAATTCCATAGCAAGTCCAATATTTGACGAACAGCCAGGTCCACCCAGCAACCATAAAATCAAAGGATCTTTTGCGGGGTCATTTCTACTTTCAAAAAACCAATAAAAGAACTTTTTACCTGCTTCCTCAATTGTGAAATACCCTGAATATTGCTTGACTGCATCAAACCCCAACAATTCTGGAGTCGAAGCACCGGACGTCAAGTCGTAAGTTAAATCAGTCCTTGGTGGAGCAAAATTCAACTTGTATTGAGAATACATGGATAAGAGCTTATCTTTGCCAAATTTTGCTACATTTTTAGCCCACTCCTGCTGCAAGGCATTGGTTTGTTGAAATGTCCAACTATCAATGTTAACATCACCAAAGGGGAATGAGTCTTTAGCATTGGGGATTTCGAATGGGACTTGTGCTGCTGATGCAATAGCAAGCAGCGCCGCCAAGTAAGTGAGCTTCATTATTTTGAGTGGTAGTTTTACTGGCGTTGTTTGGTTGATACTTGGTACGAAAGAAAGTAACCACACCTTTATTCGTTTCGGCTTATTTGCGCTTCCTAAATCCGAAAAACGGCGGAGAAAAGATTGGGAACGTTTTTCCCACTTAATGGTACGGCGCGAAAAAAATATGTTTAAAGCCGCCAGTGCAAAGGGAATGTAATAAACGAAGGCGAAGTAACTTGAGCCTTTCTATACAAAAAGAAACACGAAATAAGCTATGACACATTTACACAGAGCCTTTGTTAAACCCATAATCACCTCGGGTCCAACGGTTGACCAAATCCAACGCATTTTGTGGTTGGTCAAAGGGCACCATATGGCCAGCATCATACACTCTCACGAATGTCAATTTGTCAAAGTTCTTTACCTCTCCAGCTACAATACCCTTGTTGCTTGTCACCCAAGGACGCAATTGTTGCTTTTCAAATTGTTTATAGTTTAACTTGTTGCAAACATCTAACAAACCAACCCATCCACAAACATAGTCCTTGTCACCAGCGTAGATGAGAACTGGGATATCTTGCTCTAACAAGTCTTGAAGAAATTGCTGAGATGGGCGCATATTGTCTCCATAAACTTCAAATGGCCATGTAACTGAATCTTTGCACATCTCAAACTCTATCTCCAAGGGTACTCCTAGCGTCCTTTTCACTTCATCAAGATTCAAATATTGATCTATCGGTTGAGACTCAAGGTAGCAATCAGAAGTATTGGCAACGCATTCCTTTCTGATGTCATAAGGGTTAAGCCCAAGCTCGTTGAATGGAGCACCCACTTCATTGCCCAATTTTCTAGCGTAAACACACGAAAAGAGTTCCCCATATTTGTAACACACTTCATCAAACCGTTTAAATTCTTGATACTTGTCCAACATCCCTTGGCATACCAGTTCATTCAAAAGCCTCTCGTGTCCACCACCTCCACATGCCATGGGCCTGTAAGCACCAATTTGTGTTAAGGGATCAATAATCCCATTTCCAATAAGCACAGAACTGACATTGAATGTAATGGTGAGTTGATTTTTCTTGAACTGGTGCATCAAGTTGGGAATGTAATGGCCAGAGTACGACTCACCAGCAATATGGAATGGAACTTTTCTAAACTGAGGGAACCGATCAAAAAAGAATTCAATAAAGATGTAAATCGGTTGAGTTGCTGTATCGGTATTGAGAGCGGGCAAACCACCATATGAATACCCCGTGTAGCCAGGCTGATCTAGAAAGATTATGGACGCGTTGGAATTCCACGACCATGGGTTGCGTACCGGTTCTAACTTTGCGTTTATTGAACTTGGACCTAATTCAAAAAATAATCCATAACTTGAAGAGCAGCCGGGTCCACCGGTAAGCCAAAGAATTAATGGGTCTGTAGCTGGATTGTTTCTGCTCTCAAAGAACCAATAAAACAAGCTTTGTTGTGTCAAATCACATTTGAAGTATCCTGCGTATTGACCTACTGATGGCGATTCTAATCCCAAGGAAGCAATCGATCTAGTGAAAAGAGTATAAGATGGATATTGCTTGACAGTGTGTGCTGTATTCGTGTCAAACGCGGTCTGGGATGACACTACAAGAGCAGCAAATGCAGTGAGGAGTATAGTGAATCTCATGATGGTGCTTTTGTCGACAAAGTTTGTGCCGCGCAATTTTGAGAAGTGACGCAAAAAGTCATTGCACTCAATACTTGTCCAACGAAATAGCCCGAAAGCAAACGACTAAAATTACTATGTGAAAGCAATAGAAAAGAAGTATAACTCACATTTCAATCAAGACTACAAGATAGAGAAGGAAGTGCACCGACGCTTTATGTTATTGAATGTATCAAATTAGATCTAGATTTACAAAATGTGTGCTATGCAAAAGGTTGAATAAATGTACAGATACGACACAAAGCTGAGAAGTGAATAAGCTATCAAACATTAATGTCCCTCTCAACATTTCCCGTGGTAGTTGCGCTATCTTGGATAATGGATGCCTCTAATCCAAGACGTGTCACCTCACAACTTTGAACATAGTAACACTCTATAAATAAAACTTTCTCTTGTCTCTCTCCATATCAGGTCTAAATTCCCACACAACATCACCCTTGACACCCTTTTGCATCCTTCTCAACTTAAGGGTAAACTGTGGTCCCAACTCCTGTAGTCCTACTTTTTCTTCATTCCTAAACACGTATCGATGTCTTCTCAAGAATATGTAGTCACGTTGGTTATGCAATGTTATAACTTGCCTTCCTTGTAATTCGGGTTTATGGGGAAAAACAGATTGAAATAAACGGCCAACAGTTTTACCCAATCGAGTGTTGAAATTGTTAAGTACTAATTCTGGTATATGATCCGTGGCCACACCATGACCTTTTATTCTCTTGCCGTCAATTATTGAACTTATAGAGAAATAAAATGTCGGTCCTTCGGGTAAGTTGACCAATGTTAATCCCGTAACTTTTTTTTTGTCTTCATTTATAATTGCCAACAATGTGTATTCTCTATTGGAGCAAAACTTGGCCATATCTTGAATATTAAAGTCTTTTTTACGTTTGACAAATGTGGTATTGGGGAGGAAATCCATCAACATGTCAGCAAACTCATAAGCTGGTTTCTTGGCACCAATATTTGTCGTGAGAAGGATTTTGGGATCCTTGGATAAATTGGTGAAATATTCACTAAACTCATCTTCATCGCCTTCAATTTTTGCCAGGAGAGTTTCATCGTAAACTCGTTTGGAATCGATTGTAGCAGGAATATTTTCGGCAATTCTTTGTTCTCGTAACTCAGGATTATTACGTTCTTCATCGGCTCGTTCTGCTCGTAATTTATGACGGTCTTTGACTTTTTGTCTCTTGATGTCGGCATATACTTGCTGTCTTCTTTGTTTGTTTTTTATCCGTTTCAAGGCTTCACTGGTGCTACTCATGATGGAAGGGGGTACACAAGGCAGTTTGATTCATAAATTAGAGAGATGAGATGCAGAAAAATCATCACCGCCAATCGCACAAAGATTTCCCATGTGAGTGATTGGTAGCGTAGGATAAAGTTTTCTGATCAAATCTCCGAAGCACACACATTCATTTAGTTGTTACAATTAGCAATGATCACGAGGGAGTGTATAGCACAATGGGGTCGTCTCATCAAGCCCAAAACCTTTGTCATAAAGGACACTTACTCCATTGGTCCTATTACCAACTTGACCAACTTACTTGAAGGTATTTTCAAAATCACACAACCACTGGATCAATCGGCAACGGAGAACTCAACAGCACAAAAGAGCTGGTTTCGAGGGTTTCATTTCATTTTCAACTGTCAAACGAATCAGCATTTGGGAAGTGATGGATACGATAACTACCAAGCACCGGTGATTGATAATCATCAACTATACATGAGACGATTATGGGCCAAAGGAGCCATTCAATTTGTTCAACCACCAGAATTGAATACTGCTATGAAATGCACTGAGCAGGTCAAAACGGTTAAACCATTCAATGAAGATGTTTTTGTTGATATTGAGCGTAAATACACTACTTCAGAAGGACGTGAGCTACTAGTTGAGAATAGGACATTGCTGTATACAAACAGATTATATGCGCCAAACAATTTTCCCAAATTGACTCATCATGAACCGCTAGTCACATTCAAACTATCACCCATTGACTTGATGAAGTATAGCATGCTCACTTATAACCTACATCGTATCCATTTTGACGCTAGATACGCCCATTCAATTGAAAATTTGCCTACATTGCTCGTTCATGGTCCATTTCAAGTGACATTGATATTGTATTACTTTAGTCTACAACATCCCGATCTTGTTGCTCATTACTTCAAGTATCGCACGTTTGAACCGTTTTTTGTCAATGAAGAAGCTGCAATACTGATTATCGCCAAAGGTGCAAATGAATTTGAATTGACATTGTTTCATCCTGTGGACAAAACTGTATATCTACAAGGTACCGTAAAATGCAAAAAGCCTGAAACATAGGCGTGGTGGTTGTGTTGATTCTCATTTATACATCTAGTGTAGCTCTTACTTTACCAATACAATAATCAAGATACTCCTTCTTGTACCCTTCATGATTCAATTGCACATCACCCAGCAATTCACTAATAATCTCTTCGTTACCACCAACAATCACCATTCCATAAGGCATACTCGATAAATCGGGCATAGGTTCAACCAAGGTTGCATCAAATATCAAACTGGTTATATTATTGGCAACTTGACGTCCCATGTACATTGCCCATCCAGCAGATTTAATAATGGGGAAATTTACCAAATCACAAACAACAAAGAAATTTTCCTGTGTGAGATGAGTGTTTGGGTTAGTCAACTGTAAATAGTCATTGGTGTTAACTTGTCCATTGACGATATAATCTTGGAGTTGTGGTGATAAAAATAATGTATTATTGTGCTTGGAACAACAATGGAAATTCAAGTCCGATTCAATAACTTTTTGTGACGTTGTGAGTAAATTGTTGTTATCGTCCAATACTTTTTCAATTCGGGTGTTTAGATATATATTGACCCCTGATCGTTCAATTGAATCTTGCACCATTGTTTTGAACTCCAAACTTAATGGTTCAGGTGGGAAATGTTCATGAGGATGGATTAAATTGACTGTCTTATCAGGGTATGCTGTTTTGATATCTCCGGCAATTTCAGTGCCCACTGCACCAGCACCAATAATGGAGATGATGTTTGCTTGTTCAATCTGACTCTTGGCTCGTCCAACTTCATCCAAAAATTGTTGTTGGGTGTTTGCCAATGGTGTAGTTGGCCAATTACGGTCTCTTCCACTTGCCATAATCACATAATCAAATTCAATCTTGCCTGTTTCAGTAGTTGAGTTGTTCAACGTATATTCCGCTGATTGTAAATCCAATGACGTTATACGTCCATGAATGAAATTCAATTGCAATTGATTTTCATAAGCATCACCTGCTTGTGTAAACCATGATGAATCGTAATGCTGTTTACTAACATCATCAGATATGATACTATTGAATCTGATATGGTCCAATTTGTTGAATGGAATATATTGTGTTTGAGCAAACTGGGTACTAACAATAGATCGCGATATACCCAAAATATTTAATAGTCCGTCTTTAGGCTCTACCAAAGTTATGCTAATTTTGTTACCGTCTTTGGGGATACGCGATGACAAATTGATTTGTAAAGCACGCAAGGCTGCGATTCCTGCGTATGCACCACCAACAATCAAGATATTTGTCGATATGGGTATTGGAGTATGGCTGCGTTGAGGTAAATTTGTCATTGGTGATGATAATTTCGAATACAGCTTTGCTGCTGTGTGAGCTATATTTTTGACCGCCGAGCTGATAGTTGGCATTTCTGGTTTATTCTCTTGTTCAGTCATGATCAATGGGATCTTACAAAAGTCGTGATACTTGGTGGTTCTTAAATACTTTGAAAAGTAGCGAAAATTTTTTTTTATCTATTTCATCAATTTTATCAGATCTCAACCAAAAAGAGAAGAGAGAAAAAAATGAAAAAAAAAAATAAAATCGCTATTGCGGTATGGGCGCCGAGAAACACCAAATCATTGACGAAAACGGATTGCGGTCCGATTTTCACTGGCTTGTATGCAGTACGTACCCATACAGTCATCCCAATGGGGTAGCATTTGCGATCGTGGAGAAAGAGATTCACCATCCCCCTTACAAAATATCGGTAAAACGCAAAGAGAAATAATGTCAATGCCGAAAAGAAACAAGGCATCACGATACACCCATAAACCGATATCTCCATATTGGTGGTTCTTGTACCTTTTTTTCGGTACCGAATCGAAAATATACAACTGTTCTTTTAGTACACAGACACACAGACATACAGACACACACACTCTCTCTCTCTTTCTCACTATACTATGTTCATCCCCCCCCCTTTTTTACTCTGTAAACTTAAACACAAACGAAATGAATGTTGCCAAAAACAAGAATAAACAAATCATGTTGGGTCCAAACTTGTCACCATACTGAACTGGTTTCTTTTCTCTAATCATCAACACACGCCAAATATATCTATAAGTAGCGTATCCCAACGTAAACAACGCCGTGATGAAAAAACCAATACTGGCAGTCAATGCGCTATTGGTTCCATAGTTCAACAATGCAGTCGCTGTGAATCCCATCAACATACCAATACTTATCCAACTAAGAAATGTACGTTCATTAGCGAAATACACCTTAGGTTCAATTCTAACTGGCACGCAAATTGTCTTTCCTGGCGGTAACTTGTCCTTAAACGTGGCATTTAAATCGTAATTTGTCCCTGGTTTGACGGTAAATGTACGATCATCGTTGAAATAGTACAAGAATTTACCATAAAGGCGATAAAGAAAGTTCTTGACTGGCGAGTTGGTACGACGGGAGGTATAATTATTGGGCAACAAAAGTGGCGTTTGTTCATCCAAATCTTCTTCCAATGGATTAACATCGTTTGAAAAATGTACCCCTGTATACGAAGAGCCAGTCAACTCTTCTTCATCTAAATCGTTACCACTGGTGCTTGAGCCTAATCTTTGTTGTTGTGATTGACCTTGGTGACGTTGAATACCATATTCTTGCACAATTTTTGGTTTCCTAATATCAACATCCATTTGAGTATACCAAAATGGTAAAAGATCAACCATTTCAGTCAATAAGGTGGCCCCACCATGGATGAATTTAGAAAATTTAGGGACAGCTTCAACCAAATGAGAATTGACCAAATCTCTAACCCAAGCTGGTGGTTCTTGGCCCATTTGTGTTTGTAATTTCACTTCCAAAACTGCATATTGAAATCTACAAACATCCTTTTCGGGCAATTGTGGGAATGGGTAATCAACCCCAATATCCATTCTTCTCCAATTGCCATGGGTACGGTCATACCCATCAAAATCATCTTCTCTAACCATTGTCAACTCAGTATCCAAGGAAATTCTAACTCTGGCATCGCCTGGTAATTGAAATGCCGTTCTATTGTAAAAAGATCTCATCACGGGACGCATCTTGTCCTTGAGAACCCTATATTGAACTTCTTGAGCCAATCGTTCCAAATTTTCAATTTCTTGAGGACTTTTTTTACCTTCCTTTCTCATCTTGTCAAAGATTTCACTAGCTTTCAATTCACCTGACAAGTAAGCATTCACCTTCTTTTCCTTCAATGCGAATCTTGCTTTAACTGATTTTTCACCAGTCCAATCTTCTCTATGAGTTTTCCTTTCAACAAAAATTTGATCTGACTTCATGCCACCATACCATCTCAATCTTATAGCTTCTGCACCCTCATCTTTCCTCAATCTGCCATAGTATAGATCCATATCTTCATTATCAAAATAAATGGAAGTGATTGCTGAATCTTCTGGTTCAAATTCTTTATCAGCATTGAACACCAACACAGGTAAATGTTTCAAAATAATCAATTTCAATTCAGTAATGTTATCAGGATGGACCCAATATTTTGTTGTTTGACGAACAAAATTTTGTTGAGAACCACCGGCAGAAGAATCCCCCTTGATTGGGTTACCTCTAGTTCTAACCAAGTCATACAATTTTGACAATTTAACAATCAAATTATCATAATTATCCTTGTAAAATGGTTTGGAGTTTAATCTAGCTTGGAAAACTGGTTTCAAGTGGTAGCCAGTAGTTTTGTCATGTTTTTTAATAATCTTTTGGAACCCAGTATAATTTAATCGAGAAAACTTGGCCAAATCATGAACATCGGCAATAATGTCAGACAATTCCTCTTCTAAATCCTCAAAATCTTGTTCTTGCGGTGGCGATGTAACCAATGGATCATTATTTTGATAACGATGTAAAGTGGTGACTACTTCATGAACATATTTCTCTGCTTCTTTGATTCTTCTATTGACCTCGGTGTTTTTAACCTTGGTGAAGGAATATACTTTATCCAACTCTGTTTCCAACTGGTTAAGAAAATCCTCTTCCAATTCATTATTCCAATGGTAATCGTTATCCTTTAACCCTTTTTTCAACTGGTGTTTTAAGTCATCATAAGAAATGTAATAAAAGGAGTAATTTTTGATCAATGCCTTTCTTAAATGTTCACCAAACTTCATCTTGAACTAGATTGAGTGGGAGGTGGTGTGGTGCGCAAATATTGATACAGTGGAAGGTTGTCCAATCTTGAAGACAAGTTGTGAAAAATGCACTCTGGTTTGAAATATCGTTTAGAAGAAGCTAAGAAATGGGAAGAATTGAGAATCGATGAATTGAAATTGGATGAGTACAAGTTTCGACTAATATTATCATCAATGATGGATGGTTAATATTATTAATAATATTGTTATTATTATTGTGTTTCAATTAACGCTACCATATTAACTAATTTCAATTTTAATATTAAGATTCTTAAAAAAATACACTAATCATCTTGGACCAATTAAGATATCAAGCCGAGAAGCGATACCGAAACCTCGTACTGGCTCTGCTTTTTTGATATGTTGGCTC
>OGTC01000245.1_pt1 | contig 24771 bp, 17 predicted proteins | sample 1574531 | NCBI WGS metagenome assembly OGTC01 (sample SAMN03295859, study PRJEB24534) | human gut metagenome | isolation source: fecal sample 2 from infant 9 | host: Homo sapiens | place: USA: Pittsburgh, PA | collected 2014-07 | reverse complement strand
ATCCTTTGAAGAGGAGGTTGTGTTCAATTACTGCAATCTTGTGTGGGAACTTGTTAATGCACAAAAACAAAGTGCACACACAATCTTTCTTCCCCCCTAAAAGTGGTGCACTATACAAGCCGCTCTCACCAAAAAAAATTGTACCTAATCAAAACCTGATTGAAACATCTTTTTTACAGCTATACGTTTCACTTCCAAGCACATGTTATGCTGCAGCTTAAGCTACAGACATCTAGGGTCCCTTTTTTACTTGTGGCTGTTATCGGTGAGGCTCATAGTTACAATGGGGGGGTCCCTCTCCTGAATATGCTGTCTGATTATAGGCTCCATACGTCTTAGCTGTTCTGCATTGGTCGAAGACTGCTAATAAAGGTGGTTGCTACAGAGTTGTATGGTTGTGGATTTTTGATCGTTCATAAGTTTTCCTTACAAAATTCCAACTAATTATGCGTTGTGAATGTCAGTGTCGCGAACTGGCTGTGCTTGTAGAACTTGCAAACTCCCCTAAAGTGAGATGCTGGAGGGTGACTACTTACGAATGGGGCTCTTTTTACTGTCTGCATTTCTTAAGACTCACTTATTTCGTTAGCTGCCCAAGGAACGGGTCCTCACTCACACGATCCACTATTTTGCTAACATTTTGTGTGATCTTTAGCACAATAAGTCAAAATAGAGTGGTTTATCAAGAACTTCTACCAATTCATAACCATACAGATATACAACCTACATCATAATGAGAGATTCTTTGTCAACCCGCTTCCTCTACATCTAACTACTACAACTTACAGTTGTCATCGAATAAGAACAGTAAAACCACAATATCAATATTAAGTAAATTCATCTTCTTCCTCTTGTGATATTTCTTTAGCATGACCATTCACATTGTTCAACAAATCATCAACCACCCAGTCTAAGTCTTTTTTGGATTCTATCCCATTTCCAATCACACTAATAGTATTCAAATGAGATTCTAAATGAGGATAACTTCCTAATTTAACAACACCATTGCCAAATTTCTCATTGCAACGAGTTTGCAACTTTCCAAGGTAAGGAGCCAACTGACTTTCCCCAGTTTTGGTCACGACATATCTTCGTATCAATTTTATAGACTCTAGTCGTGGTTGCAAATACCCTTTGATCGTTGGTAAACATTGGACAAACAATTGAGGGACACCAGGCAATATAAAAACTCTTTCATCAATGACAACTATTGGGAACCACATTTTGTCATTGGCATATATTTTCTCCACCTTAAACCCAGAAGCAGTGCTGCTGGCACCAGTGGTGGTAGGTGTGGCTGTAGCAGTAGTGGTGACGGCGTTACTAGTAGTTGTAGGCAACGTAGCCATTCGGTAAAATGCGTCCAATTGTTCTTTATCTAATTTGGCCAAGTAGTCCTTGCGAAGCGATTGCATGCGGTCCACAACTTCTTGATCGAGTTTGTAGTCCAACTTGAAGTAATCACTGATTGCTTCATAAGTGATATCGTCGTGGGTACTTCCCAATCCACCCGAAGTTACGAGAAATCCAACATTGTCTTGAGATAGTAAATTGTGTAAGGAAGTTTTGATATCTTGAGAGTCATCACCGCAAACCACAGTTCTCTTTAATGGAATTGATAAATCATTGAAGCAGAATCGAGCAAAATTGTAGGAATTTGTATCCATAATTTTCCCATTTAAAATCTCATCACCAATAATCAAGCATCCGGCAGTCTTGATAGGCTTGTGTGAGATTGTCATTATGTTGGACCTGTAGAAGGTATGTCTGCTCAATCGCCTGGTGAATATTCTCATGTACTAAAAGAGTATAAAGAGAGAGGAAGAGTTTTTGAAAAGCGCATTTGTTTGCCAAAGGTCACGTGAATAATTCTAATTTGAAAGCAACCCTCGCTACTCTTGAGATATCAACAACTAAAGAGCTTATTATGTTTCAGTTTTATATCCTTGAAGACTCCGTTTCTGTGAAATCTATGAAAAAATAGTGGGAAGATTCATATATTCCTTGTTTGGCATGTGATAATCTCTTGACAAAAGTGTGACAGCAGTAATGAAGGTGGATACATAACCAATGAGAACGGTTTTGTACAAAAGTCGTGTGCCAAAGTGCAAAGTGCAAAGTGTGGTGGAGTTTTGTTTCTCTTCGACCAAAGGTAGTGTACATTGTTACTACAATGGTTAAAATTGGTAGTGCATTGTGTACAATTCCGTTCTTCGCTGTTTCATATGTCACTTATCACACGACCTTTTTTAGAAAAAGGAGAACAGCATATATATAAAACGATATGCGCATTGAACAGAAGAAAAGCTTTTCATCCATTTCAAACTAATCAACCCTTCATCGTACACACACACCCTTCCCACCTACCACCACATACTAGATACATCACCTTATAGTTGAAGAAATCTACTTAACACATTCTTACCAGTTTTCATTTCTTTCTTCCTTTCTTTGCTCATTTTTCTCACATCTTTGTTACCGTCACTCAAAAAGGATAGCCTAGCCTCACCCAATGGGAAATAGCCCGTCTAAAGATGAACCCCTACCGAAGTCGTCATCCTCATCAAATGCAAACCATGAAGGAAACTCCAACTCAGGTACCAGTGGAAGTACCGACTTAGACCCTGATGAGATGGCCCTGGCGCTATCTCAACTAAATATTAACAAACAAAAGCAAAAACTATCTAAGCATCATCAACAGAAGAGTGCACCATCTTTTGCTACAGCAGTGAAGAGTGAGCATGCTACATCTCCTGCTATTGAAATCAAAGATAAGGAGAAGAAGCGTCGCGATAGCACCAGCAGCGGTAGCAGTCAGTACTTGCATGTCCCGGAAACTCATCAGAAAGGAGCAGGCAGTGCACTACACCACTCCCCTAGCAAAGCTGGCTCCAAACCACCTGGAAAGATGTCGTCATCATCATCATTACCATTAGCTGCTACGTATGAAGTGTACCCTGCCAATCAAGACTTTGATTTGGAAATTGGTCTTTCGATGGCGAAACTCCTTAAAAATCAACACGATGTTGCGTCTTCGGTTGAGTCATCGGTGGAATCACTGGACATTTCGGTTGCATCGCCAGTTTTCACAACATCAGGTAATGATTTAAAAGAAGATGACCTGCTTCTGTCTTCTAGCTCAAGTCCAAACACCTATATGGCAACCAAGAGCTTAGCAAATATTGAAGGTTCTTCTCCATTAGTGTCAAAATTGGATTCAATTGCAGAAAGCAGATCGTTGGAATCTTCACCGGAGCCAAGAGTACTTTCACAAGAGAATTTAGAGAAATTAGAAACGGTAACGTTGGCCGCGTCAAAGGGACAACAACAACAACAACAACGGCCACCACCACTACAGTCAAGTAGCTCAACTTCATTATCAAGCTCACCCCCATTGATTCCAACATCCAACAAGAAGTTGCCAATCGATATTGATAGTGTCATTGAACGGTTATTATCAACCAAGAAACGTTCAACATCTCGTAGGGCCAAAGATGCATTGCGTGTCGATACTGAAGAGATTAAATATATTTTGGGCAAAAGTAGACAAATCTTTTTGGAACAACCAAATTTGTTGCGCTTATCACCGCCGGTTAAAGTTGTTGGTGATATACATGGACAATTTCATGATCTCATTCGTATTTTCAATTGTTGTGGTTACCCACCATATTCAAATTATCTATTTATGGGTGATTACGTTGATCGTGGGGAAAAATCATTGGAGACAATTTTATTACTTCTTTGCTTCAAGATCAAGTATCCTGAAAATTTCTTTATGTTGAGGGGAAACCACGAGTCAGCAAATATTACTAAGATTTATGGATTTTACGACGAATGCAAGAGAAGATTGAAGAATCCACGCATGTGGAAGAATTTTGTTGATGTGTTTAATACCTTACCAGTGGCGGCAACAATCAATGACAAGATTTTCTGTGTTCATGGAGGGTTATCACCCGAGTTGCAAGATTTATCCCAGATTGAAAACATCAAGAGACCAACTGACGTTCCCGATAAGGGACTCTTGGCTGATTTGTTGTGGTCAGATCCTGATCCACTGATTAAGAACTTTTCCATGAATAATTGGCCCAAGAATGATCGTGGGGTTTCGTATTGTTTTGGAAAGAAACATGTTGATCATTTTTGCTCCAAATTCAAATTGGACCTTATTGTTCGAGGCCATATGGTTGTTGAAGATGGTTATGAATTCTTCAACAAGAGGAAACTTGTCACTGTGTTTAGTGCTCCCAATTATTGTGGTGAGTTTAACAATTTTGGAGCAATCATGAGTGTCAATAAGCATTTGTACTGCTCGTTTGAATTGATCAAGCCAACTTAGTTTGGTTCGACTTGGTTTTTTTTTCTTTAACTTTTATACATTTATAACTGTGTGATATCTATATTATATTAAAACGTATTCTATATTTACATACTCAACTTGATCTGTCTCTTCTTTCTAAATCCCCTACTTTTTGCTCTTCTTGAAACGAGCAAAGAGCCCCGTCAACTTGTTGGTCAATTTGCTATACCTCATAAAGTAATAAAGACACATGCAAATTCCAAGATTGAATAAAATGTATGCGAAAAAAAATCCAACATTTCTCCATCTTAATGAAAACTTAGCCCCAATGGTTAACAAGTACTGATCTGCATTGGAAAAGGAACAGTATCCACAATTAGAAGTATCTGATGGATTATCAATATATCCGCCAACTCGTTGCACATATGCTTTGGCAAACTCTCCACATGTTTGACCTGAAGGTGGGTTGAAAAACGCCATTTCCTTATCACTGCAATGAATTTCTCGGCGATGCAAAAATGACGACACCAAGTTTTGAATAAAATAAGTGTATGGTGACAACTTGTACATAAAAGTCCAAAACCCAGGCATTAAATTCACTGGTTGCACAATGCCTGAAAATGCCACAATAAAAGAATACAAAAATGAAACAAGAACAGCAGCACTTTGTAAATCTGGAGCAATATAAAGCACCATTAACCCAAATGAAACCGCAAATGCTTGAACAAATATTCCCTGGGTGAAGTAAAACATCCCTGACTGTGATGCCGTTGTTGCTGCTTGTGTAGGGAAGTAAACGGAAACAAACATGATTGCTCCTCCCACCAACAAGTATGGCATCTCATTCAATGCTTGACACAAAATCATCAATGACCAATGATAGGTGTTGGATAATTTTTCACGAACTTCAAACAAATCTCTCCCGTTGATGGCCTTCTCCTGAATTTGATTAATAACAGGAGCTGAGATAACCACAGTCAAGAACGAACAAAACATACCATTTTGAGCTCCAGTTTTAGTATGCTTCAATCCGAAAAACGTAAAACCAATAAACAAACCAGCAACTGTCATTAAAAAGATCTTGGCCATCACATAGCCAGGGTCACGGAAAAACGTCAAGGCATTTCTGTGCAAAACATATCTAAACTGGTACCAATATGGAGTAGCATACTTGTGATGCAACTGCTTCTCCTCTTTATGACTCAATTCAGAGGGTTTACTTTCCAACTCTCGAATCAAATTATCCAATTTTTGATCCTCATCAACCTTTTCTGGTGACTGCTGCCAAATTTGAAACCAATCTTCATCAATTGCAGCAGTGGCCCCAGCTCCAATAGCTTCCAAAATGTATTCTGCAGGGTTTTCAGTTTCGTCACAATGTCTTGCCCCATTTCTTTCAAAATAATCGAGAATTGTCTTTGACTTGTCACCAATCTCGCCGAAATAAACAGTTTGACCACCTTTTCTCAAAAGTAACAACCGATCAAACTCTTCAAACAAAGTAGCTGAAGGTTGATGGATAGTACATAAGATTGATTGACCAGCATTGGCCAAGTCTCTCAACAATTTAACAATTGCCCATGCCGATTGTGAATCTAAACCTGAGGTGGGTTCATCAAGGAAAAGTAACAATGATGGCTTTGCAACCAACTCAACACCAATGGAAAGTTTTTTCCGTTGTTCGACATTAAGACCATTGCCTGATCTTCCAACAATGGCATCAGCATAAAGACCCATATCCAAAACATCAATAATCTTTTCAACATAATCCAACTTCTCCACATCACTGACATCATTGGATCTTCTTAATCGAGCAGCAAATTGCAACGACTCTCTAACTGTTACTTCCGAAACGTGAATATCTTGTTGTTGCACATATCCGGTTCTTCTACTGAATGAAGTGTCAAGTGGCTTACCATTAACCAACATATCCCCAGTAATGGTTCCAAAATCAATTCTTTGTGCCAAGGTGTTCAACAATGTAGTTTTACCAGCACCAGACTCACCCATCAATGCTGTCAAAGTTCCTGGTATGCAATAACCGCTCACAGAATCCAAAAGTTTCCTCTCTTTGCCGTCATATGGAATGACGTAGTTAACATTCTTCCAAAGGAAAATATCCTTGACTCTCAAGTCTTGGTCATTAGTGCCCACTTTAACTTCACGATCATCCAAATCATTCATTGCTGGACCTTCTTCGATATCTCCAGCTTGTTTTTCTGCTGGTAACGCAATCTTGTGGGGGATCTTACCTCTCAAGTACAAAAGTTTATCACCTCCACCAGTGATTGGTTTAATGAATTCAGTTCCCAAGGCATTAATGGCTAAGAAAAAGGCCAAAAATCCAATCATAATTCCAAAATTTCTCCAAACATGGTTGAAGCTATACGTGTATGCAGTTTTCAAATAGTCGTCTCCTAAAATCCAATCTTGACCTGGTTTTGACCCAAGAAAAGCACACGCTTGTTCACCATTGCCCAAATTCTCGTAACCGGGTCCACTAGGGGTAAGATACAGTCCCAAACATTTCATATGCCTTCCGTGAAACTCCGTGGCAACAACTGCCTCAAACGCATACAATACTGGATTGATGTATGAGATCCACTTGAACCAAGGATGCATTGATGGACGTTGAATCAAATATGATGAATACATCAATGAAGCCATCATCAATACACCACCCAATGCATTGGCAGCAGCAACAGTCTTGTTTATAGCAGCCACAGCTTTGAACAAGGCACCCATGGTCAAATGAAGTAAAACAATAAACAAAAACGCAATGAAAAACTTGCCTGCTTCTCTTGCCAAATTGGATAAAAAGTATAGGATAATGACAAACAAAACATTAACAATAATACTAATGGGAACCGAAGTAACAAAATTGGCAAGGGCGTCAGCTGAAGGATGATACATTGAATAGTTTTTCTGTTTCATCAAAATCATACGACTGCTAAAAGAAGCAGAGATTTCTGCCAATCCCATCAATGCCATGTATAATACCGCGAAAAACACCACACCACCACGTGAAAAAGCACCAATAACTGACTCCGGCGTGTTGTAATACAATGAACCATTAATAAAAGCTTGACATACACCAGCACCAATAAGGGTAACTGTATAAGCTTTATCACCCCAGATTTGTTGTGAGCTTCTAATCGAGCACAATTTCAATTGTTGCAAATAGGATATTGTGTAGGGTGATTTTTTCCTGGCTCCTTTCATCTTTTCTTGTGAAATTGACTTGTAATACATTTGTCTTGTTTCATCGGCGTCAATGGAATCATTGTAATCGTTAATTTCCTGAAGCAAAAGCTTGTACTCCTTGGATGCTAACCAGCGAGCTTCAAATTCTTCTGCAGTTTGCGGTACTTTATTTTCCCACCCCTTTTTGGTAAATCTTCCAATAGGATCAGTAAGAGCTGTTAAAAACTCAGCCGTGGTTTGTCTTGGTGGACATTGCCAGCCCATATCTTCAAAATACTTTTTTGCCGTTTTGGCAGGTCCAAAATATATTTGTCTTCCGTGATAAAGCACAGTAACTTTATCAAAACACTCGTAAATATTTTCACCAGCTTGATAAATGGAGACAAATGCAGTGGATCTCAAAATATCAGTTGAAGTACGTATGGCACGAGCAAACTCCAATGCAGTCGAAGCATCCAACCCTCTGGTGGCATTATCCCAACAGTAAATGGATCCGTTACATGCCAAAGCCTCAGCTATAGAGACTCTTTTCCTTTCTCCACCAGAAACACCACGAACGAAATCATTACCCACTTTCGTATGGTATGTGTGTCTTAAACCAAAAACGGTTGCCAAAAGCTCCTTTTTAGCATTAACAAACTGTTCTCGTGTGACTCCATTTAATCTCATTTTGGGAGTTTTACAACCAATTGCAAATGACAATGTTTGATCAACAGTCAAATGAGGGAAATGAACATCCAATTCAGGGTTGTAAACCAAATCATTCTTGTAGTTGTTTAACATTTCGTGTTGAGTCAATCCATCGTATCTGACATCACCTTCAACTCCTCTATACAAATCAAAATCGGTACCAGTCAATGATTTTAAGAAAGTTGTACAACCAGCACCTGGTCTTCCTAAAACCAAAACCATTTCCCCCGGTTTGGCAAGCCCGTTCAAGTTGTTTAAAATTGTCTTTTTTGGTGTTCTCATTTTCGATATTGCTTGTTGTACACCACCAATGGGACCTTTAAGTAAATCAAGTACAGTGGGGACAATGGCAAAAGATTCATCATTTCCATAAACACAAAGATCTTGAAAGGAAATACCACTAGATCTCATTGCCAAGCCTTGCTTTTTGGCAAAGTAGACAAAATTTGACAAGATTCGAAGAAGACTAAATTCTTCCATCTTCATGGTGAATTCACCATCCTTGCGACTAATTTGCCGTGAAATGTGACGTGAGAGCGAATCCAATTGGTCAGTTGAAGCTTTATTGGACAATGCAGTTATAGTTCTAACCAAATGTAATCTTCTACTCTCTTCGTTGTTGTCATCGTAATCATCTTCTGAACCAAGTACTGAATCAGTGCGTCTTAATGAGTTGTTGTCATCAATCTTTTCGTTACCAATGTGGTCATGATGATTGCGTTGACCAGTAAAGTCTTCGATGGAAGAAGTTGATGCAGTAGACGAGTTAGAACTCATGTTTGCTATTGTGTTATTGGTATAACTTTATGGAAATGAAGAGGAGAATTCTGGTTAGGTAGTAGTAGAAGTAGTGAAGGATGAGGGTGGTAGTGATAGAGGTAGTAGTAGTAGTAGTAGTGATACAAATTTAGCTCACTCTTCAAATCAGGTGGTATTTGTCTTCTTTTTGTCTTTTATCTATTGTCTTTCGTTCTTTGATGTTGCAAAACTTAAAATTTTTGCTAAGTTCAATGAGTTGTGATAATATGATGATGAGTTGAGTTGGAGGAAAGAAGATGATAAAAAGATGGTGTTCTTTGCTAATACTTATATATAGTTATATGTATGTTGATACACGAGTGCATAGTAAAATGCAAATGTATTGTCTAATTGATTAATTGCTGTCTTTGGGTTGTTTGGTTTGGTTAGTGGTTGTTGTGTTTTTTGTAATGCAATTACTAAAAAGAAAACGAAAATTGATAAATACTACAGCCGCACAAGTGCTTTCCTAATGTGGTATCCAGTAATTAATAGTACGGAAATAGATGGAAGTCAACGTTAGTAGCAGTAAGTTGGGAACGGAATACGGAGATATTAACGCCGTATTTTTCTCACTTTCTTTTTCTTTTCTCCGTATTTTGCCCTTCCACAAAGTGAGAGCTACCAAAGTCACAAACCACAAGTAGAATAGTAACTCTTCACAGGAGGGACACAATTGTAAGACGATATAGATCTTCCTCAAACTAAGATGATGGTTACTGATATTCTGGAATCAACTCGTACATTACTAAGAGAGTATTTGCATTTATCTATAATCCCCCCCCCCCATAGTATCTATCTCTCTTTGCATATATATAGTGCTTTAATCTTTTGGTATTGCGCACTTTTTCGTTCCGATTTTGCCACCCGGACCGATAAACGCAAAAAAAAATTCTCTCTATTTTTTTTTTTACTAAACTATTATTAATTATCAAAAGAATCACAAGCAAAACCCCCAATCACCCACAAACGAAGGTTTAAAGTATACTAAGGCTGATAAAACTCGTATTCAGACTACACAAAAGTAGATGAATAAGCGAAAACAAAAAGAACAAACAGCAAATGCCGATGTGCCGAGCTACTCAGGTACTGGAACTGCCAAAAAGCTTTTCTCATTTTGACACTTTTGCTTTGTTATTAAACGATAAACAAACACATTCAGTTAAGTTTTCATAATGATAAGGTAAAGTCTTCATTTTCCGTTTAAATTTATTGCCGAGGATGTTTTTAAAATTGACACATACTGCAACGAATATTTCCTTGAAAACTGACTTTTGGTCTAGCCCCATTGATTCCTCATTTTAGTTGTACTTTTGTTCTTTTTTTGCACCTAAACTGGACCAAGAATTCGATCCAGCACAATATATACCCCACGCCTTCCCAATTGAGGGGTCCTATGTTATCACCAATTGGTGATAACATAAGTGCATAGTGTTTACGTTTTTTTAAACTTCTGTTGCGTATATTTTATTCCAAAACCTTATGCAACAAACTACACAGTTCATAAAATTCGCGCAAAAATTCCCCAAATGGGAAATCAATTTCGGCTCTGAGAGAATTTATGCGAAAACATTAACGGAAAAGAACTACAAAATTGCAAACTTTTGCGCCAAACCAACTGTGCATATAGGTAAAATGTAGAAGCGGACATCTGGGCTTGACTTGTACCAGTCCCCATTTAACCGACCCGACTTTTTACAAAGAAACGATCAGAGACAAGTTATCGTACCCATTTTTTTCTGAAACGTGGTTCCACTCCAAGCCAAGTAAACTCTAGACCAAGACAATCGATCGAACACTGCGAACTGAAGAGATCAACTAGGATTGAAAAACCCTCATCATAGGACAACTCTCAAAGTGCAAGGGGGGTTACAAAGTAGCCGAATTTTCAAATAAGGTTTTGAAATCTTCACAAAGAAAGGGGATTTACAAAACCTTGCAATAAAAATTTTTAGAGAAACTTTAATAGAAACTCCGGATACTACATCCTTTAAAGTCGTACCATTTCTATAACATTGTAAGCACTATTGATATTATTGCGCTACGAGTAATACACTTTTCACTCAGAACCGACCTCGCTGTCTTAAATCTACACTGTTTGAAGAATTTGCAATATAAAGACTTTTATTCATCTCATACATAAGAAACCAAGATAGACCATAATGAGACGATTATATATAGAAAGACAACAGAGTCCAGCTCAACATTCTCCGTGTTATAACCAACATTTCAAATGACATGAAAAATAGGGAGTTTCATTAGCTTCCACTATACCTGCGTTTCAAATGGGGTGATGATGAACCATTGATGACAAATCCATTCTTGTCGTATATTTGTGTCAGATTGGGGTGCAATTTGTAATCGGTATCTGAAGTGGGGTGGATCATAGTGTTATTATTGGAATTTCCTTCTTCTTCATCGTCGTCATCACCGTCACCACCGCCATCATCTTCGTCATCGTCGTCATCATCATCATCATAGTAGTCACTTTCGTCCTCTTCTTCCCCTTCGCCTTCCTCTTCATCATCATCATCATCATCATCCAGCATGTCATCATCCTGGACTTCACTAGTTGCAGAACTACCATCCTCCTTCAGTGCATTCTCTTCTCCCACTCCTATACTTCCTGCTCTCACATAGTATACAGCTGGTTGCTGCCCTTGCTGTTCATCACGTTGTATTTGGCCACCACTGTGACTATTCTTCCCCATTAAATCAATCAATTGGAAATAATACATATTCAACACATCTTTAGCCTCGCCAATATTAGTACAAACAGTACCCAGAATTTTATTTACAGCTTGTTTACCAGGTATGCATCGCCAATCCACCCTACTCAAAAAATCCAATTCCAAACAATTCAACTCGCCAAGTGCAACACCACCAACTTTGGCATAATGATCATTAGTGTAAAAGAAATCCTCCAACGATTTCTGAGCAATCATGGTGCCCACTAATAGGAACCGGTGTACTGTCCATGAGTTTAATGTGAAAAACGGTTGGTATTGATGCGATAAGAGATCGATATAGTATATTGTTGTAAGCAAGATTGCTGGGTTGAAATTGTTGAATTTTGTCAACCGTGATAAATATGTCAAGGTGGATATTGCTGGTGGAGTACGCGAGTGATATCGCGTAAGTAGACTATTGGATGATTGGGAGCCTCCATTGGTAGTTGCCGAGGAGGATGATGTTGTAGTTGTTGCCGCAGACGGTGGGTTTGAGATAGAATTGGGCACAGATTTATCATTCAATGTGATTAATGATTGTAGCATGCGTGATATAAGGTCTATTAGGAAATCAATGGGACAGTCCATAAACTCCACTGGTAGACGATGAGTGATATGAGTTGCAGATGCTTTCTTCTTTTGTGCATCCAATAAGACTGTTTCTTTATCTTGTTGTTGATGTTGATGTTGATGTTGTTGTTGTTGTTGTTGCTGTTGCTGTTGCTGTTGCTTTATCTCTGCGGTTGCTGCTACATCCTTAACAATTGGTTCCACTTGAGATACACTATCACGACGTTGTAACCGAGTATTGTTCTTGCTTAAATATTGCTTATAATTTCTTTCATAATCAGCCTTCTTATTTGCATTTAAATACCTCTGATAAATTTCCAATGATTTTACCTTGCGTTGTTTTTCAAGGGCTTTGGAATATAGTTGATGATCATTCAAAGTCGTTTGAATTTCCAATGATTTAATATATTGCGATAGAAACGTATCATCATCGCCACCACCGCTGGTTGGAGTTGATCCTTTTGCAGGATTGTTCTTGTTGTTCAGTTGCCTCCGATGCGGTAAGGGTAGTCCTCCTCTCTTGTGAAAACTTGTGTACTTTTCCGATACCTGTGGACTATCACTTGGTTTTCGACTGGGGCGGTTGTTATAGCTCGCATTTGTCTTGTTGGTGTTGATCTCAGATGACGCGGGTGTAGTTTGTTTCAACGCCAGTCGATACATATAATAGTGTCTGCTATTACTGCAACTGGCCATGTAATTATTGCCGCCTTCGCTGAAATTGTTGAAACTTCCAACTGAACCCGTGGGGCTAGATGTGGGTGTCGCTTGAGTTGAAGAAGCAGACATCATCATCGTGTAAAGTATGAGTGTGCGTGTAAGTTTGGTTGGGATTAGACAAAGGGTGTTTTCTATATCATCTAACTTGGGATGTGTATCTTGTTATTGGTGAAGTTGATGTGTGATGTGTGATTTTTTTAGTCGTAAAAATGACGTTTGCGGAAAGCTATATTGGTCCAGTAAGTGCAACAAGTAGCAGTAATTGCCTTTTGTTTTGAATGGTTGAGTAAGTTGTGCTTTAATGGGAAAGAGTGATATGTATAATACTCTGCCGTGATGACAATTTTTTTTTCTGCTTTACTTTCCGTAATTGGTGTTCCGATGTATTTTTCTTGGTGTAACTGTAGTAGTGGAAATCAGACGCAAAGAGAAAACACTGGATCTGGGTAAGTGGGTGGGTGGTTGTGATCCAAGAGGGGTGTATGGTATGACAAACCTAGTGGATAATGGAGTGTGAAATGCGGAAGGTGTTTGTTGTATAGTCACGAAAGTTTGAGGTTTCACAAGAAACGTGGGTGGTATTATTATTATATTTCCTTTTGCGAAGAAAAAAAAAGTGTATTGAAAATGGCGAGGGTGGGGGGGGAAGTAATGGTAATGGTAGTCCCTCTATGAGTTGGAATGACTTGTAGTGAAGTCTAATGGTGACTGTAAGTAAATGGTGATTAGTAGGATGGTGAAGGGGTATTACAACTGGTGCAATTTTTTTTTCAATTTAGTGGCAATTGTTTGGAGTATATATACTTCAACAATGTTTAGGCCGGAGTTCCAATAGAAAGAGAAGAAAAATACCAACAGAGTCATAGTTAAACACAATTGGAATTTACTACTGCTACTACAACAAGCATTACTGTACGAACATCCAGTGGGTAGTATTTTTAAGAGATGATTACTGGTGGTTATGTTGAAAGGGTGTCATAACTTTGGGTGTTGACTTGCTTCCCCTCTCTTTCCCTCATCTTTCCAATCTTTTCTTCATCTTCATCTTTATCCATTTGTGATAGGAACGTATTATTGTTGTTGTTTGTTGATCTTACTTTAACTCTAACTTGTACTTCTTGTATTTGATTGCTTCATAGGGGCACACGTGCTCACTTTTATTTTCATTGAACACAACACACAAACAATAGTTAAAAACAATATGGCTATATATCAATCCATTGTGTATGTGTCTTCTTATATGTATAATGAGCTAAATATATTGATGCCACTTTGCTTAAATAGAAGATTCCATCACTAACAACAATAACTCGCAAAAGATGAAATTTGCAAATTGTAGTCATATATCCGGATACTATTAGAATAGGTACAATCAGTCAAAGACAGAGATCATAGTCAGAGGAAAAACAATGGTTGCTCTTGGAAGGCGTTGTTATACTTCTAATGAACAAAGCTTCCAAACAAGCAGTGATATCCAATCCATCTTAGAAAGTAAGTCTTTCCTACGATTAAAGTTAAACTTAACCTTTTTAGACTGTGCGTGTCAAAATTGGAATAAAAAAACTCATTTCCTTTTAAAATACCCTCTATTCTCTCCTCCTCTTTTGCTTATTCTCAAGAGGATATCAAGGACTTGAGTCTATCTGTATCTCATTGTGGCGTTTGGTAGATTGTTTGGTAAAATGGCTTCTTTGTGCTTATCGATATAGACATCACACAAACTTTGATACTATTGCAATACATAATAATTTAATCTATAATGTCACACAAAAATAAATTTTTTTTTTTATTGCAGCAGACACGTGGGCCCATTTCACCACCACAAGCTAATAACAATATTGATATGACCACAGTTGTTGTTGTTAATAGTTAAAGACACACAATACGTAGTCCGAAGAAGAAGCTAACAATCAAGCTACCACAAATACAGTACAGGTAGTATCAATGGTACTGCTGACATTCACGTGACTCAATACACAAACTGCAAGATTTTTTTGGGTCCGTGTGTAGTAACTTGAAAGCTTAAGGGCTCCAAGGGAGTCTCCTCTATTTGAGCTCTTCAAATAGAGAAGACATTTACTCTATAGAATAAAACAAAATAGCGACATGAAATGAGACAATTTGCATGAAAATTCTACTAAAGGTTAACAAAGACAAACAAAATACCAATTCCTCTCCGATACAACCAACCTCACAAAGCAATGTCAGCTTTTTAAAACGAAAACGGACATTGTTGCTGTAATATCAATCTTCTCTTACTGATGGTTGTATGCAATCTTTTATCATGTTGATTCAGACACCAAAATTATTCTCCATTTTTTTTTCTTCCTTTTTTTTTTTTGCAATTAGACTAACCTCTTTTTTGCAGCTGTACGTTTCACTTCAGAGCACAGATTATGCTACAAACAACTAGGGTTTTTTTACCCCTCATGGTTGTTATCAGCGTGGTTTAGAGTTACTATGGGCATCTTCGCCGCTGTCTCTTGGGCTGTTCTAAGCAAAGCTATAGCGCATTTTAGTGCACATTACAAAAAGTCTCATGAAATTAGCAATTTGCCAGGAAAAGCGGAAGCCGCCAACGGTTCAACACCAGTGCAGAAGAGATACAGCTCTTGCACCTCCTAAATCCCCAAAAGATAATTTTAGATGCCCCAAGACGGCGAAGCACGGCCGAAATTTTCTAGGGGCACGGAGTTGATTTGTAGTTTATAAGTTTATATAGTGCAGACGCCTGCCTTAACACCGAAAACCGAGTTTTAAGTCCAAGCTGGCGTGTGGAAGCTTCTCAAACCAGGAGGATGCTGGATCTGGCAATTTTGCTACCATATTATGCGTTACTGGAGCCTCAGATGTGTTTGTTACTGAGTGGGTGTGTATTGGTCGCTACCTGAAAGCTCTCTTTGTCGTAGATGATTTTGTCGCGAAACTACGAGCGACTCGGGTACTACGTGAAGACTAAAAACAATTGAACCTCCATAAATCAGAGAGGTGACGTAAGTTGACTGGATCTACACACAGCATGGGAGCCATTCACTGAACTACACATTACATTGCTTTACCATTGAACAAATTGAGTAGTTTGATAAAAACCGAAGACGTATGACTTTTACATTGTTTGGCACCGTTGTCTGATCGCTTCTTCTCTACACGTTAAAAGACATTGTGCATTACGTAACTCTGTAAGAGGAGGCAGAGACACAAATAAGTTCGATATACTTTGTTGTTGTGAACCGTGATCAAGTACAATGTCCATTCTCAATTGTACTAAAGTATATTTTATTTTACAACCTCTTCAAAGTGATCTATTAATCTTAATTTGAATGCAGAATCTATACACATCCAAACTTTCTAATTTTATATCTAACTAACCTGTACCGACAAAGATCCTTGACTCAACACCCTTTTGCTCACTAATTTTGATTAACATATCCAGTAAACATGGAAAATCTCGCTAACCAACGATGATTATGTTTCCGCCTATTTCCTTTGGGTACTCTAACCAACCAGTACAAAAACACCGTCATAACAATATTAAATGCAATAAATGCAATAAAAATCCCCACATCACGACCGAAATTGTGTATCGAAATATTGATATTAGACAAGTACTGATTTGTTTTATTCATGGGACAGTATTCGCAACTCTCAGTGGCTTCTGGATTAGTCAAGTATCCACCGGCAACGGAAATATAAGGCTTCATGTAATCTTTGCATTTTTGTATTCCTGGTTGTACTGGTGAAAAATGCAAAAACTCTTGTTTGGAGCACTTCACTGTAGAATTTCCAATACCAATCGATAACATTGATGATATAAGATACGTGAGCGGGTTGCAACGATAAAGAAACACCCAAAATTTAGGCATAAAATCCTTGCTGGCAATAACACCACAAAACAACATCGACACTGTAACGAGAAACGAAATGACATTTGCCGCATTGTTTGTCAATTGGTTAAAGGAAATGCACATTTGCGCCAACGTTGAGCTATAAACAAACATCAACGTCATGGCAAGCCACATCAAAGCTCCACGTTGCTCAACTGCATCGCCAGCATTATGATACATACCAACAGGGTAGTACCAAACAAAAAAGGAAATAGCTGCGACAATTATCTGATACGGTATTTCTGAAGTAATTTGAGCAGCAATAAACGCAAACCAGGAAAATGTGCGTGATGGTTGTTCTCTAGCTTCGTACAAGTCACGTTGGCTAACAAACATGGGGACGTATTGTTGGGCTAAAGTGGTCATAACTGCAAACAACATGAAAATTGACAACATTTGATTCTGCAAACCTTGCATGGTGTTTTTCGCTTTGAAAAAAGTGAAACCATTAAACATTGAACACAAGATACCCATGGCAAATTTCGAGTAGATATAAGAAGGGGTACGCCAGTATTGCTGAAATAACCTTGTCAAAACATAATAGTATTGAATCCAAAATGGAGCCGCATAAGTTCGTCTAGATTCTTTAGCATCACGCCGTAATCTCCACCTTGACAATGTAGTCGCATTTTTAGGCTCCTCTTCATGTCCTTTGTTCATATGTTCCATTGCATTGAGCTCATACTGAACAGCAAGATACTCAGGTGACTCCCTCCATACTTGAAAGTAATCCTTATCCGCATGAGAGCCAGGAGCAGCACCAATAACATGCAACATCCATTCAGCAGGATTGGCATCAGGCGGACACTTAGGAGCGCCATTGCGTTCAAAATACCGAATCATTGTTCGACACCTGTAGCCAAGGTCTCCAAAATAAACAGTTTCACCACCTCTTTGGAGAAATAACAACCGGTCAAATTCTTCCAATAATATCGATGATGGTTGATGGATTGTACACAAAATGGCTTGGCCGTGATCAGCCAACTTTCTAATCAACCTGCAGATGGACCATGCCGTTTGTGAATCCAATCCAGATGTTGGCTCATCTAAAAACAACAACAACTTGGGTCTAGCAACTAGCTCAACTGCAATGGTTAAACGTTTCCTTTGTTCAACGTTTAACCCTTCACCTTGAACACCAACAACTGCGTCAGCATAAGCCTCCATTTCCATCAATTCGATAATCTTTTCCACATACTCCTCCTTCTCAGCTTTCGAGACCTTACGCGATTGTCTCAAGTAAGCACTGAACCTCAATGCTTCTCGCACAGTCGAAGTTTCCAAATGCAAATCTTGTTGTTGCACATACCCAATCAGTCGTTGAAATGCATTGTCCAATTGACATCCATTAACCATTCGAGAGCCCGAAGTAATGACACCAACAGTCAAACGTTCACTCAAGGCGTTCAACAAGGTTGTCTTTCCTGCACCTGAGGCTCCCATCAATGCAGTCACTTCGCCAGGCATAATCCATCCATCAACTCCATTCAAAATAGTCCTCTCTTCACCTTTGATCTGTAGCTTGTACGTCAAGCTGCGCCAGTGGAAAACATCTGAAGTTTGCAATATTTTACGATCGGCATAATCAAACATGCCCTTTTCATCACTTACTTGAGTGGATGAGCTCGATTCCAGCGCTATTTGATCTTCCATATATGCCTCCTCGTCTTCTTCAACAGACTTTAAACCTTTGAAATGGCCCTTTTTGAAGACCAATACTTCTCCTTTGGACTTTGCGGTTTGACAATACAGAACAAAAAACAATGTCGTGAAAAATAAAAAGATAACGTACGCCAACAATATGCCAAAGTTTCTCCATGCGTGTTTCCATTCGTAGGTTAAGGCAACCTTCATGTACAGATCACCATCAACAACTTTCGAGCCAGGGATTGCAGAAAGAGTTGCGCATACAGTGGAGTTCCCGCTTTTGGGATAGCCTTCTCCCAGGGGCACAAATTTGGAGCATTCAAATGTGCGGCCGTGGAATTCATTGATGATAAGTGCTTCATAAACGTACGACAAGGGATTGATGTACTGGATCCATTTGCACCAACCAAGCATATAGTTTAAGGGCATGGTAAATCCCGTAAACCTGCTCATGGCGTACAACAACAAGGATGATGGCGTCATTGCCTCAGCCAATGTCTTTGTGAATGCACCAATGGTTCTGAACAAATGAGACATCATCAATGTGGAAAGAAAATTGATCAACCAATAAAAGAAGAATGCACCAGGTTCACGCTTGAAATTGACAATGAAATAAAGTATCAAATTGAAACAACAACTGCTAATAAACTTCAATGGTAAATCAGTCACAAGTGATCCTATTGCATCTGCGGCTGGTGAATACAAGGCATATTCTCGATGCTTTTGCTGAATTGGTCTCGTTTCGTAAATGTTGTATATTTCCAACACCGATGAATACGAATTGATCAACATTGAGTAATAAATGACAGCAGTACGATGATAAAAAGAATCAGTTTTTGGTTCCAAGTTGTAAAACACTGACGCCAAGATTAAGCTCAATGCGATATTTCCAAGCACAGTCACTATTGGGATTGAAGGTGCACCTTTTATTCGATTGAAATTACGCTTTATGATGTATCGTACTTGCATGGGTAGTGAAACAGTATAAGGAGATTTGCTGTTGGTATGTTTTGACTTTTGCGCTTGCATAGCCTTAAAGATTTTCAGTTTGTAGTTGAGAATCAGACAGTAATCCAAATATTTATCAATCTCTTCCAACAAGAACTGCCTCTCGGAGGATCTTCTCCAATGGCGATAAAACTCTCTTGGCGTATGTGGCACTTTGTGTTCAAACCCTGGCTTCACCATACGTTCGGCTGGGTTGGTAATTGAAGTTAAGAAATCTGGTATAGTTTGCCTATCTTTACAAACAAACCCCATGTTTTGAAAATAGGCTGCTGCATGTTGGCTTGAACCAAAATAGATTTGATAACCTTCGTACAATATAATAACTTTATCGAATAAATTGTAAGCATCTTGTGAACATTGATAAATGGCAACCAAGGGCGTATCGTTTAAAGTTGTAGCAGAAGTCTTTAAGGATTGGATGAATTCTAACGCAGTGGCTGCATCCAACCCACGAGTTGAATTATCCCAACATTGAATAGACGCTTGTACCAACGAGACTTCTGCAAGTGAAACTCTTTTGCGTTCACCACCCGACACACCTCGTACAAAATCATTCCCAATTTTGGTATTTATTGTGTGCGATAATCCATAAGTTTCCATAACAACGTCAACAAGTTGTTTCGCGTACTGTTCACGTGATATATCAGCTGGTCTATTTCTTGGAGTTTTCATCAATGCAGCAAATTCCAAAGTTTGACCAACAGTCAAGTATGGGAAGTGAATATCTGTTTCAGCACAATAAATAACTTCTCCTCTTAGGTATTGCTTGATCTCCTTTTGAGTGAAACCATCGTAAGAAATGACAGAATCATTAGCAACATTGAACCCATCAGTATGACAAGCGATAGTCTTGAGGAATGTTGTACAACCAGCACCAGGTCTTCCTAGTACAACTGTAACTTCTCCTGGTTTGATTAAGCCCTCCATCGGTTTCAAGATATCAAAGGTGTTTTGTTGTTTTCTTTTAGTTATTCTCTTGATCATGTTCCTTGCATATTTTACCACACCATTTGATACAGTTGTTTGATAGTCAGTATCCATGGCGTCACCATAAACTTGTAAATCCTTATAGGCAACACCCAACTTTCTTGGTTTGTAGTAGTCAGGGTCATTTTGGTATAGTTTCCACATGTTTTTGCACCTATTACTTTGTATCTAGGTAACACTTTGGAAGATCTGGGTTCTATATATTCACAGTAATTAGCGGGGTAGCACTGTAAGAAAGTCAACAACAGCAGTGGTAGGAGTCTATTACGTGTATGTGGTAGAATGCAGATCAGATCTACCAAACTCAAACCATCTCAGAGAGAAACTCAATGGAATATATATCCATAAAAGAGGGTACTCTGCAATCATCTAACCACATAGAAGAGATGTAAACAAAAGGACTCATTTATTGCAATGTTTCACCTTCAGCTGTACGCGGTGACCAAGTGTTGTGTGGTATGTAAGCACACGACACGTGAAGCAGCTGCATACGTAGCACATTTTATTTTAGAAAAGAAACCGTTTCTGTTTGGACTCGTATGCATGAGAGTTTTTTATATTTTTCCCGAGATTACCAATCTTACCACATGGCGTGATATGGTTAAAGTAGCCTACAATCTATGTACCTGACATGGAGTACATATATATATATATATATATATATATATCGATACATATTTGCGAGGACGAAATGAACCCCTCTTCTTCTTTGTTCACTCGTCGAATTAATATAAAAATGATACGATTAAATACGAGTAACATCTATTTGTGTAACTGTGTGCTTTTCTTATATTGGCGCAAAGGGTCCAATTGCCCAATTTTTCCCATTTATTATCACCCGTTCTAGGACCAGGGATCCAAACCATCAGGCGTTTATAGTTACTTCCAACTAATACACATCACATTCTTAGTTTACGGAATAAATAATGTGGTGTTCTCTAGTAAAGTAGGTTGGCGGTTTTGCGCGTGTTTACTACAACAGCTATTGTGCCGCAAAAATTGGGAAATCCCTCTATTCTAATGTGTTCAGTTTCAGTTGTTTTGGTTTTGCCATGGAAAAGTGTCTGCATGTTCACAAGACCATGCATATGCGTCAATAAATACTACCAAATGAATACTAAAAAAAAAGCCACGATCTAAGTTTTATCAAATTCTCGTCTGGTATAGTATGTAGTAGCTTTTCCAGGGGGGGGGGTTGGACCTCAGTACATATCGTAAAACCTTCGACGCCTCATTTCGAAAATTAAATGTCGGTGTGTGTGGGTAAACAACTTTCTTTTGTGTACATGGATATGTGTACCTGTTTGTTTTACAAGAGAATTCTTCTATTATGGAGGCGGTGTGCCGTTGACGAATGTTGCACTTGAAGTGAAGTACATCAATTACGCCTTGGCAGATGTTGTCGATCGTACCATAGAACGTTATTCAAATTTAGGAGATGGTCAAGAATGACACAATCTCCTCTCAACACTAGCTTTGACCTCGGTCGATCCTTGACTGCAAGTGAAGGAAGTTCGTTATTTTAAACGTTTTAGTTTGCACATGCTTGTTTCATAGTGCATTGAAAATTTTTCTCGTCAATTACGACCGTTTTAAACAAAAGCCCATGGAATGATTGGTTCTTGATGAGCTAATGGCGGCAGGTTATATATGACAATTGTGGCTCTCATTAATAGCCCTTGTGTGAATACAAAAATATTTCACTACATAGTCCCCAGGAAGCTTATATCTCCATAGCTTTTTGGGTAGAGTGACCCCCTCAAGTGTTACTCCCATCATTTCCTCTTTTCGTCGTGATAATTTGCGCAAACACACAAAGCATTCCCTTATCAATTAGGAAATTTTTTGGTGCCGCACACCAAAGTTGCACCACAGTTTGTTTTTTTTGTTGAGGGTAAAAGGTTATTGTTATCTTTATGATGACAGAACAAGGGCTTACTGTCATAACTACACTGTCTTCTTTGTAACACTCTTTTTGACAAAAAGTCGAATAAACAAAACTATGAATGAGAATCAATTTCTTCTAAACTATATTCGCCATCAGTTTTCGGGTTAATCACAAAATGTTGATATTTCATTCTTCATTAGCAGTAATCGGTATTGCTGCTATCTTGGACAAAGTCGAAGCACTGACACCACAAAATATAAGTCACCAGTCAGCTAATTATGATGTGAATACAGTTATTTGTGGTATCTTGATTTTTGCTGCTGGAGCTGTTACAATTGCACTAGCTTTGGCAAAGGATAATAAGAAAGCAGCCACCAAGTCTTCTAAAGGTCACCCAATATCCGATTAGATCTTATCTTGTGGACATTTAAAAACGATTGATCAAAAAACGGTGAGATTAAACTCAAAGGTGATGTGCACGAGCCGTGGTGTAGAAAGTATGATCCATTACCATTTGAACGTAGGTTCAAGTGCTACGTATGTTTTATAGTCAACTTAGATATGACATGTCGTCGTCGATTCCAACCAAAAGTTTGTGCCTTCGTGATTGATGTATTTTTAGCTCTATTTTCTCAAAAAAAAACATTGTCGCAAAATCTTTTGTATGTCAAGGAGATTTGTGATACCAACATTAGTGTCGAGCAAGTTTCAGTGCTGAAACTAGTTTTCCTGGAGTCCAATACTCCCATCAAGATAATGTGTTCTTTACTGTAATTGAATCGGTACTCTCGGATCCACCCTGTTACAATTGTTATGGTGTCTTACTTGCACCTTGTTTCCTTTTGCAACTATTTTTTTTGCAATGTTTTAGAGCTAAATTGTGTGACGTATTCATACTGAAAAGTAACTAACTAAATCCCTCGCACCTATACCATCCTCAGCCTCTATTATACTACCTATTGTCTGCTCCACCTTGTTGCTCTTGACAGTGGGGGAATGAACCCACTTTTTGCAGTGTATTTCATATGGTGCAAAAAAAAATCTCTCACCTGATCGATAACATCTTTTTCGCTGCTATACGTTTCACTTCAGAGCACAGATTATGCTACAAACAACTAGGGTTTTTTTACCCCTCATGGTTGTTATCAGCGTGGTTTAGAGTTACTATGGGCATCTTCGCCGCTGTCTCTTGGGCTGTTCTAAGCAAAGCTATAGCGCATTTTAGTGCACATTACAAAAAGTCTCATGAAATTAGCAATTTGCCAGGAAAAGCGGAAGCCGCCAACGGTTCAACACTAATGCAGTAGAGATACAGCTCTTGCACCTCCTAAATCCCCAAAAGATTTTTAGATGCCTCAAGACGGCGAAGCACGGCCGAAATTTTCCAGAGGCACGGAGTTGATTTGTAGTTTATATAGTGTGATCACGTGTGTTATCTGTGGGCTCTCTTTCTGTAAGTGCAAAACTACGTTTCGAATGATATGGAGCAACTTTTCCCCCATGTCAATGGTTCCAAGAGGCAACAGCTTACTAATCCGATGTTTCGGCTTTCCGCTTGTGGGAATTCGTAATCCATTTACTAATCGGAGATTAACTGTTCATTTTGGGTAAATCATAATGCCGAGGAAAAAGTTCGGTGAAAATTAGAATTCACCAAGCTAAAATCCTTGATTTTTTGATAAAGATCGTGGGATATCAGCCACAGTTTCTTCAATCTTGTTACCAAAGGCTTACTGAGTATTTCAAAGCAGCATACCACAACTATTACCATGTGGACACTATATAAATACAGTTGAATCCGTTCCCTCGAGATGAACACAACTACTCCATCAACTCTTAGGACTTAACAAACAAAAACTAACTGATTCAGAATGACAAAAGCTGCAATTCAATCATCAAACCTATTCAAGCCAATCAAGGTTGGAAACACAGTGATTGAACATAGGATTGCTCATTTACCAACTTCCAGAAATAGAGCACATCCTGGTGATCATAATCCAACAGACTTGGAGAAAAAGTATTACACTGACAGAGCCAAGTCTGGTGCATTGTTAGTCACTGGAGCTACAGTTGCTACTCCAAAATTGGGTTGGTACCCAAATGTTCCTGGTATCTGGAATGAAAAACAAGCTTTAGGGTGGAAGGAAATTGTTGATTCAGTCCATGCTGCTGGTGGTAAAATTGCTGTTCAAATATGGGGAATGGGTAGAGTTGCCAGTGGCGCTTTGTTGAAGTCAAAAGGTTATGACTTTGTTGGTGTCAGTGACGTATATGATAATGAAGAATCAGCAAAGGAAGCTGTCGAGGCTGGCAATCCACTTCGCCCATTAACTGTCGAAGAGATTGAAG
>OGTC01000244.1_pt1 | contig 24912 bp, 22 predicted proteins | sample 1574531 | NCBI WGS metagenome assembly OGTC01 (sample SAMN03295859, study PRJEB24534) | human gut metagenome | isolation source: fecal sample 2 from infant 9 | host: Homo sapiens | place: USA: Pittsburgh, PA | collected 2014-07 | reverse complement strand
GAGTACTTGGTTTGGGACCAAGGTGTCGCAGGTTCGAATCCTGTCTTCCCGATTGATGGCGGTGTAGCTCAGCTGGCTAGAGCGTCCGGTTCATACCCGGGAGGTCGGGGGTTCGATCCCCTTCGCCGCTATAATGATCTTGTTGGACCTTTAGCTCAGCTGGTTAGAGCTCTCGGCTCATAACCGAGTGGTCGTAGGTTCAAGTCCTACAAGGTCCATTGGAATGATGGAGGATTACCCAAGTCCGGCTGAAGGGAACGGTCTTGAAAACCGTCAGGCGTGTAAAAGCGTGCGTGGGTTCGAATCCCACATCCTCCTTTATTTATTATTAACGCGGGATGGAGCAGCTCGGTAGCTCGTCGGGCTCATAACCCGAAGGTCGTAGGTTCAAATCCTGCTCCCGCAATATTGGCTCGGTAGCTCAGTTGGTAGAGCAATGGATTGAAGCTCCATGTGTCGGCGGTTCGATTCCGTCTCGCGCCATTTTTTTAAATATGATACTATGCGGGTGTAGTTTAGTGGTAAAACTACAGCCTTCCAAGCTGTTGTCGCGAGTTCGATTCTCGTCACCCGCTTTGAACTTTGTTCAAGTACCAAGTTTTTACTTGGGCGCGTAGCTCAGGTGGTTAGAGCGCACGCCTGATAAGCGTGAGGTCGGTGGTTCGAGTCCACTCGTGCCCATTAATAGGAGAATTACTCAAGAGGCTGAAGAGGACGGTTTGCTAAATCGTTAGGTCGGGTAACTGGCGCAAGGGTTCGAATCCCTTATTCTCCGTAATTAAAGAGCTATATAGCTCTTTTTTTATTTCCTTGATTTTATATTATTCTTCCTATAAAAGTTAAATATTTGATATAATGTAAGTGAAATTACTGCATTAACTAAGTTTAACTGTAAAGGGGTTCTTTATGAAAGATATGAGAGTCTTAGGAGGCTTGTTAGTTCTATTCTTTAGTTTTTTTACGTTTGGTTGTAGAAATCATATTAGTAATGATATGAGTTTATCAACAAGTGTCAGTCAATCAATTACAAATGAACAAACAAGCGTGGAGTCTAAGAAAAATTTTAAAGAATTTTACAAGCCAGTTTTTGATAGTTACCAAAAAATACTATCTACACCGAAGGATGTTAATGCAATTGCTGATCTCTATAAGAGTTTACAAGGCACTGAACGCCCTATCAATAGTTGGTCTCTTGAAAATGCGGTTTATCAAGCAGATAAGATACGATATGCATATGCGGATCTTAATCAAGATGGTGTAGAGGAATTGCTAGTTGGTATTGAGCAATCAAGTGGTGAGTATTTTATTTCGGGTCTCTATTATCTTGTGAATGAGAAACCGATACTTTTAGCAGAAGGTTTTGTAGCGGGCCATGGTGGTGCTAGAAATTCTATGAATATCTATAAGGATGGAGATATACTAGAATTAAGCTGGTCCTCTGGATCAGGTGAAGGCAGAGGGGTACTTTATCATATGAATCCGAACCAGCAAGCAGCAAATAAAATTCAGGAACAGAACATTCGTGTTCCAGGTAACAAAAGTTTGCATTCTGATTTTGGTAAATCAGAGTCAGAATTAATGAATTTCAATCAACTAGATTGGCAGAAATTTGAAGGTTCTAGTGGCTCGACGACTATCACGGGAGAAAAACAAAAAGCTCCTTGGAATGCTAGTAAATCTGCTAAATTAGAAGCATTCATTAAGGGCTGGGGAGAAAGGCTAGGCCAACCGAATTATAAAAAGGGAATTTCAGGAGGAGATGTAGGGGCTGACCACCTCTATACACTTAGGGATGATGGACCAAGTGAGAAAATGAATGCTGAGTATACGGATACAGGTCTAGGAAATGCCCAGTACCGAATTGTAGAGCGTTATAGTAATTGGGATAAATACCCAGATGTGCATAGTTACTTTTTTGCGATAACTAACACAGGAGAAACGATTGTTTTTCATTCACCAACGACAAATGGTGGAATCATGTACTTAAAACCGACAGAAAATACAGAAATCCAAGCAGAGTTTAAACGTTTGGTGGAAGAAGAATAATCAATCATAATGGAGAGTTTGGCCTTAGCCAAACTCTTTTTCTTATATATGATTTCAAATCAAAATTGTTGACAGATGTAATTTCTAGTATTACAATATCATAATAATGATTATACTCTTATAAAAAGTTAGATAAGGATCTTAGCTTTTAAGGAGATGGTGAGGAAGAATATGATTGAATATAAACATGTAGCCTTGCGCTACACGGATAAAAACATTTTAAAAGATGTTAATCTCCATATTGAAGATGGAGAATTCATGGTGCTAGTGGGTCCTTCAGGATCAGGGAAAACCACCATGATCAAGATGATCAATCGGCTACTTGAGCCGACTGATGGCAATATCTACATGGATGGGAAACGGATCAAGGACTATGATGAACGCGAATTACGTCTGTCTACTGGTTATGTCCTTCAAGCTATTGCCTTATTTCCAAACTTGACCGTTGCCGAAAATATATCATTGATTCCTGAGATGAAGGGTTGGAGTAAGGAGCAAATCACTTCGAAAACGGAAGAACTCTTAGAAAAAGTAGGCCTTCCAGCCTCTGATTACGCCGATCGTAAACCCTACGAGCTGTCAGGTGGAGAACAACAACGTGTTGGCATTGTGCGAGCCATTATTGGAGAACCCAAAATCTTACTGATGGATGAGCCGTTTTCAGCTTTGGATGCCATTTCTCGCAAGCAGTTGCAGGATCTCACCAAAAACTTACACAAGGAGTTCGGTATGACCACCATCTTTGTAACACATGATACGGACGAGGCTATAAAATTAGGGGATCGCATTGCCGTTTTACAGGATGGAGAAATTCGCCAGGTTGCAGAACCTGAAACCATTTTACAAGCACCTGCGACAGACTTTGTAGCAGACTTGTTTGGAGGTAGCCGTCATGTCTAATTTGATTTCAACATTTCAAGAGCGTTTTGGGGACTGGGTAACGGCCCTAGGACAGCACTTGCAATTATCTCTTTTAACCTTATTAGTAGCTATTTTTCTGACTATCCCGCTTGCTGTTTATCTAAATAGTCACAAAAAAGCAGCGAACTGGGTGCTACAAGTGGCTGGTATCTTCCAGACCATTCCTTCCATGGCTCTTCTGGGACTTTTCATTCCATTGATGGGGATTGGAACTTTGCCAGCCCTTACAGCTCTTGTTATTTATGCTATTTTCCCGATTTTGGAGAATACAATCACAGCCTTGAATGGTATTGATCCTAGTCTTGAGGAAGCAGGGGTTGCTTTTGGTATGACCAAGTGGGAGCGACTCAAGAAGTTTGAAATTCCACTGGCTATGCCTGTCATTGTATCGGGAGTTCGGACAGCGACTGTCATGATTATAGGGACAGCGACACTAGCCGCTCTTGTTGGAGCTGGAGGTTTAGGTTCCTTTATCCTTTTGGGAATTGATCGTAGGAATGCTAGTTTGATTTTAATCGGAGCAATCTCATCAGCCATTTTGGCGATTCTCTTTAATGCTGTTCTCAAATGGTTGGAAAAGGCAAAGTTGCGTACGATTGTTGCAGCCTTTGCTGTTATGTTCCTTGGCTTGGGAGCTAGTTATGCTCCAAGCATGATTCCTAACAAAGAGAAAGAAAATCTGGTTATAGCTGGGAAGTTGGGACCTGAACCTGAGATTCTCATGAATATGTATAAACTTCTCATCGAGGAAAATACCAATATGACGGTGACGGTTAAACCTAACTTTGGGAAGACTGACTTTCTTTATCAAGCTTTGAAAAAAGGTGACATTGATATTTATCCTGAGTTTTCGGGTACTATAACTGAAAGTTTATTGCAGCCCTCTCCAAAAGTTAGTCATGATCCAGAGAAGGTTTATGAAGTAGCGCGTGATGGTATCTTAAAGCAGGATCAACTCGCTTTTCTTAAGCCTATGGCTTATCAAAATACTTATGCAATAGCTGTACCAAGAACGATTGCACAAGAATATGGCCTTAAGACGATTTCAGATTTGAAAAAGGTTGAGGGTCAGCTCAAGGCAGGATTTACACTCGAATTCAATGACCGTGAGGATGGCAATAAAGGATTAAAAACTCTTTATGGCTTGAATCTTAATGTTGTTACTATGGAGCCCGCTTTACGCTACCAAGCTATTCAATCAGGTGATATCCAGATAACGGATGCTTATTCGACGGATGCGGAGATTGCTCGCTATGATTTGGTAGTTTTGGAGGATGATCAACACCTCTTCCCTCCTTATCAAGGAGCTCCGCTCATGAAAGCTGAATTACTTGAAAAACATCCTGAGTTGGAAGCTGTTCTTAATAAACTAGCTGGGAAAATCACGGAGAGCCAGATGAGTCAGATGAACTACCAGGTTGGTGTGGAAGGCAAATCAGCTGAAGAAGTAGCACGTGAGTTTTTGGTGCAAGAAGGGATTCTAAAGTAATCAATTCTCAAAGGATTATTGGATTAGTTGATACTCTTAACAGTAAATAAAAAGGATCAGACGATCCTTTTTTATTATATCCAGGCTAACAAAAGTGTAAGCACAAGTGCGATTCCAATTCGAATCAGATGGTGGGTTGAAATTGGAAGTTTTCTTTTTGTTTGCCATTCCAATAGGCTCCGTAGCAAATCAAACCACAGCCGATTAGTCAAATGAATAGTGCGACAATCAGCAAAAAGCAGTAGAGGATGAGAGATAAGGTCGCAATGCTACTTCCGATAAGGAGAAGCCGATTTCCTATAGTGTTTTTGCTCTTTCTTTATTCTGAAAGGCTGGTCAATAAATGAAGAAGGGCAAAAACAAGGGCTAAGAAGACTGTGATGATGCCAAAAATAAGATAAAGTGACATAGAAGTTTCTTTTCTAGGATATGATTGCCTGAGTGCTATTTTTTATGACTGATTTTATGTAGAATTATAAATGATAATACAAGATTTACAAGGATAAGTGATAAGGTAATGAAAGAGTACCAATAAAGATTGATGGGTACGTTATTTTTGAGATAGAATAGAGAAAATAAACTCGTAAAAATGCCAGTCAACAATCCGGGGACATATTTTCGAATGACAATTGTCTGAATAAGATGTCCGACCACATGATAGATATAAGCAATTACAATGGTTGCGTAAATGGTATAGTTGTTAAACCAGTAACTAAGGAAAAGCGAAAGAAGTAGGATCAAAAATTGCTCTAAGACAATAGCATTGAAAGCAAAAGGCGTGTAATAAGAAAGGATTAGATTATCTGGAAACTGCGCTGATATTTTTTTGACAAAGGATGGCATCCAAACGATTTCTTCGAGTTCGTGAAGCATGAATAGTGATGGAAATAGAAAATAAAATTGCACGCTGGTCATTGAAAATACTCCTTTCTAGTTCGAGCCCACTTTTAAAATCTCCAAATAAAACTGAATCACTTCTTGTTCGTTATAAGCTTTTCCTTTTTTCAACCACCAGCTGAGGGTTTCAATGAAGTGGCTGACGACAAAGTGTTGAAGATAGGAGGATGGAATCTTGGGATGAACTGTTTGCAAGTCTTTTGCGACCATGGGGTAGACGTGGTGTTCTAACTCTCTGTGTAATTGACGGAGGAAGTAGTCATTTTTAGAGAAAAGAAGACTGGTGACGTGGTCCTGGTTTTTCTTGAAATGTGAAAAGATATGGGCCAAATAAGCTTCTGTGGATATATTTTTCTCGCGTTCAAAAAGATGATGAAAGAGATAACGGCAGAGCTCGTCTAGGAGTATTTCTTTACTTTCATAATGGCTATAAAAGGTGGAACGCCCGACATCTGCTAGGTCTATTATCTCCTGAACGGTAATCGTTTCAAAGCTTTTTTGATTTAGTAATTGTAAAAAAGCAGTATAGATTGCTTTTCGTGTCTTGGTAATGCGACGATCTTGACTAGTCATATGGACACTTTGAACAAACTGTTCAGTATCTTACAAAGTAAACAGTTTGCTCCTATCCTTTCTGTAATGAATGTTAGATAATGATAGTGAACAGGATGTTCATGAATCTATTATATCAGAGGAAACAGGATTATGAAGACAAAACATGCAGTTTGGTTAGCTTTTTTCTTAAATTTGAGTTATGCTATTGTTGAGTTTATCGCAGGAGGAATTTTTGGTTCCAGTGCGGTTCTTGCTGACTCTGTTCATGATCTTGGAGATGCAATCGCAATTGGGGTATCAGCCTTTCTTGAAACTATCTCCAATCGTGAAGAAGACAGCCACTATACCTTGGGTTACAAACGGTTTAGCCTTCTAGGTGCCTTGGTAACGGCTGTGATTCTCATGACAGGGTCCGTTTTGGTTATTTTGGAAAATATAACGAAACTCTTTCATCCACAACCTGTCAACGATGAGGGGATCCTCTGGTTAGGAATCATAGCTGTCAGTATCAATGTATTGGCGAGTCTAGTAGTTCGTAAGGGAAAAACAAAAAACGAATCCATTCTTAGCCTGCATTTTCTGGAAGATACCTTGGGTTGGGTGGCTGTTATCCTAATGGCCATTGTTCTGCGATTTACCGACTGGTATATTCTGGATCCCCTCCTATCCCTTGTCATTTCCTTCTTTATTCTGTCAAAAGCTATCCCACGTTTTTGGAGCACGCTCAAGATTTTCCTCGATGCCGTGCCAGAAGGTGTGGATATCCAGCAAGTCAAGAGTGATTTGGAGCAACTGGATCACGTTGCTAGTATTAATCAGCTAAACCTCTGGACCATGGATGGTTTGGAAAAAAATGCCATTGTCCATGTTTGTCTCAAAAAGGTGGAGCACATGGAAGTCTGTAAAGAAGCAATCCGTGCCATGCTCAAAGATTATGGCTTTCAAAACATCACCATTGAAGTTGATGCTGACCTAGTAACTCACCAAGCCCATAAACGCAATATGGCAGAGCTAGAAGCAAATAGAAACCATGGACATGATCATTCATAAGAAGTTGATTATCCATTTGTTGAATTGTAAATTTAACATATTTACTCCAGTATGAAATTATGATAGACTACTTATATCACTGAAAGGATAGAGTCGATGTTACAGCTACAACACATTTCAAAAGTTTATCATACGGGGAATCAAGAGTTTCACGCGCTGAAGGATATCTCGATTCGCTTCCGTGAAAATGAGTTCGTCTCGATTCTCGGGCAATCGGGTTCAGGAAAAACTACCCTCTTAAATATCATTGGTGGACTCGACCAATACACTTCGGGTGATTTACTTATCCAAGGAAAATCCACAAAGCAATTTAAAAATCGCGATTGGGATAGCTACAGAAACCACACGATTGGATTCGTCTTCCAGTCGTATAATCTCATCGGCCACCAAACGGCACTCTCAAACGTCGAGATTGCAATGACGCTCTCTGGTGTTTCCAAAGCGGAACGCAAGAAACGTGCCATCGAAGCGCTCGAACGCGTTGGATTAAAAGACCATTTATATAAGAAACCAAACCAAATGTCTGGGGGACAAATGCAACGGATTGCGATTGCGCGTGCCCTTGTCAATAATCCAAAAGTCGTTTTAGCCGACGAACCGACTGGAGCGCTCGATTCTGAGACTTCTGTTCAAATCATGGAGTTATTAAAAGACATCGCCAAGGAACGGCTTGTCATCATGGTGACGCATAACCCAGAACTGGCACAGGCCTACTCTACTCGTATCGTACAAGTATTAGATGGAAACATCTTAAGCGACTCGAATCCATACGAACCAATCGAAGAATCTAAACAAGGGGACATTCAGTTCACGAAGACGAAGATGAGCTTTATGACGGCTCTAGCCCTTTCGTTTAATAACTTATTGACGAAAAAAGGCCGTACCTTCCTGACTGCTTTTGCCGGTTCCATCGGGATTATCGGGATTGCCCTTATCTTAGCACTCTCAAATGGTGTGAGTGGCTATGTAAAAAAGACACAGGAAGATACCCTTGTCTCTCTTCCGCTAACGATTAGCGAGAAGAATCAGAGCAACCTGCTAGCGACCTCTCCAGATCTAAGTGAGAAACCCTATAAAGACAATAACGAGCTTGGTATCAATACCGTTTTAACCAAATTATTAAAAAAACAAATTGGGAAAAATGACCTAGCCTCCTTCAAGTCTTATCTAGACGAACACGCTTCAGAGGTTCAAGCTCTTACCAAAGATATTCGCTATCGTTACAACTTGCAACCATATATTTATGCAACAGATACATCAAACGGTCCTAAAAGCATCCTTCCTTCAACTTTAGCGGATGAAGTGGACACAAGCAACCAAACAATCAAGGGGTACTTACAAAATATCGATTATTGGAGTGAGCTTTCTAGTGATTCGAATATGCTTGAAAGTCAATACGATGTGCTAGAAGGACGTTTCCCTCAAGATAAAGCAGAAATCGTTCTGATTGTTGATGAAAATAACGAAATCAGTGATTTACTTCTCTATAGTTTACGTATCAAAGATCCTAGCGAATTAAACGATGCAAAAAAACTAGATGAACTAGGCTCTCAAACGTATCAATATAGTGATTTCATCGGAAAAACATTCAAAGCCGTCGTAAATACAAATCGATTCGCAAAAGAGAACAACCGATGGATGAATAAAATTAATGATGCTTCTTATATGAAAACTCAAATCGAGAACGGCCTCGAACTTAAAATCGTCGGCGTTCTTCGTCAAAAAGAAGGCACCAGTTCTGGTGTGAACTCTCCTTCTGGTGGTGTGGCTTACACGAGCGCCCTTATCGATTACACTTCTGAGCAAATTCAAAACAGTGACATCGTGAAAGAGCAAGAAGCCAACCCAACCATCAATGTATTTACTGGAAAAGCATTTGCCAAAGATCCAAAACCATTCAATTCGGCTGATTTAACTCAAGAAGAAAAAATCCAATTGGCAAAAATGACGCCTGAACAACAAGCGCAATACATCCAACAATACAATGACAACTCGGCTGCCACTTACGAGGAAAACCTCGAAAAATTGGGTGTCATCGACAAATCCAAACCGACTGCCATCGAGTTCTACACCTCTTCCTTCCAACAAAAACAAAAGTTGAAGGACTTCATTAACGCTTACAACACGGATAAGAAAGATGCTGGTGAAGACGATAAAGCCCTCGCCTACTCTGACGATATTCAAACTATCATGTCTTCGATTACGACAATGGTTGGCGTGATTACAACGGTACTTGTTGGTTTCGTAGCCATCTCGCTCATCGTATCATCGATTATGATTGCGATTATCACGTACATCTCGGTTCTCGAACGTACCAAAGAAATCGGAATCTTGCGTGCAATGGGAGCTTCAAAGAAAGACATCCGTCGTATCTTCACCGCTGAAACAGCCATCGAAGGATTTATCTCCGGGGTACTCGGTATCTCCATTACGCTCCTTGCGACCATTCCAATCAATACGATTGTTGCAAAAATGACTAACGTAGAAAATGTGGCGCAATTACCATGGGAAGCAGCACTTATCCTCATCGGTATCTCCATCGTCCTCACCATGTTAGCTGGTCTCATCCCTTCACGCATCGCCGCGAAGAAAGACCCAGTCGAATCGCTCCGCAGCGAATAACTATAACATTTCAAAAGGTGGATAAAGGGAAACACTCCTTTATTCACTTTTTCTATTGTCTAGAATCTAATCAAAGCAGAATCGGTAAATTTCACCTCACATGAATAAAGAAAATTTTGATGAAGCGTAATTTTCAAAAAAGAATATACGATATTGCCGTTAACTAGTGCCTTATCGCTCTTAAGAAGTAGTTGATAGGAGCGGAAACTTGTAAAAAAGTGTATACTTGAAGTAGTTAAAATGAAGAGGTATATGTTAATGAAGGCAGCAATCTATAAAAAAGCAGGTCAGGTTGGGCTTGGAGAAATTAAGCGTCCAACCGTACAAGAAGCAGATGATGTGATTATCCGTGTCGTTCGTGCTTGCGTTTGTGGTTCGGACCTATGGACTTATCGAAATCCAGATATTAAAGCTGGACATAAAAATAGTGGACACGAAGCGATTGGAATCGTTGAAGAAACTGGAGAAGCCATAACAACGGTGAAACCAGGTGATTTTGTGATTGTACCATTTACTCATGGTTGTGGGGAGTGCGATGCCTGTCAGGCTGGATTTGATGGGTCCTGTGACAATCATATTGGAAATAATCTAGGAGGGAATTTTCAAGCTGAATATATCCGCTTCCACTATGCTAACTGGGCCCTGGTTAAAATTCCTGGACAACCCTATGATTATACAGAAGGAATGCTGAAATCACTTTTAACACTTGCTGATGTCATGCCGACCGGTTACCATGCAGCACGTGTGGCTAATGTGCAAAAAGGCGACAAGGTTGTCGTTATTGGGGATGGGGCTGTTGGCCAATGTGCTGTCATTGCAGCTAAGATGCGTGGAGCTTCTCAAATTGTCCTGATGAGTCGTCATGAAGATCGTCAAAAGATGGCCTTAGAGTCGGGTGCGACAGCTGTTGTAGCTGAGCGAGGAGAAGACGGAATTGCCAAGGTACGTGAAATTCTTGGCGGTGGAGCAGATGCGGCACTTGAGTGTGTTGGTACGGAGGCGGCTGTTGAGCAAGCACTGGGTGTCCTTCATAATGGCGGTCGCATGGGATTTGTAGGAGTTCCACATTATAAAAATCGTGCTCTTGGTTCGACATTTATGCAGAATATCTCTGTTGCAGGTGGAGCAGCTTCTGCAACAACATACGATAAGCAATTCTTGCTCAAAGCTGTTCTTGATGGTGATATCAATCCAGGTCGTGTCTTTACTTCAAGTTACAAACTGAAAGATATCGACCAAGCTTATAAAGACATGGACGAACGCAAGACTATCAAGTCTATGATTGTGATGGATTAATACTCTTCGAAAATCTCTTCAAACCACGTCAGCTTCACCTTGGATTATATATGTGACTGACTTCGTCAGTTTTATCTACAACCTCAAAGCAGTGCTTTGAGCAACCTGCGGATAGCTTCCTAGTTTGCTCTTTGATTTTCATTGAGTATAAAAAGAAAATCCTAATGGAGATTTGAGAATCTCTATTAGGATTTTTTATGTTCAAGTGTTGTACTTAATGCAAGGTGCTTTCTCTTAAAGTCAATTTGGTTCCAAGCATGGTGAGGCTTGGAATTTTACGACCGTGAAGGACTTCCCTATTCAAAATATCCATTCCTGTACGTCCCATTTCTTCGGTGTAGACGGTGATACTGGAAAGGGGTGGGAACACTTGCTTGGTTAGAATAGTATCATTAAAGGAAATAATGCTGACGCGCTCTGGAATGCTGATGCTGGCTTCTTGAAGGGCGCGAAGGGCACCAATGGCCAAACTATCACTAGCTGCAAAAAAGGCTGGTGGAAGTTGATCTCCTAATTTTTCGATAGCCTCCTTCATCAAGTCGTATCCAGACTGGGCAGTAAATAGACCTTGGAAAATAAATTTCTCGTTATAAATCCCTTTTTCTTGTGTATAGGATTTAAAGTAATCTAAACGCTTATCCGCGATGACTTCTTCCTGGTCAGTGGTTGTTTCAAGCCCAGATAAGATACCAATCCTTTCAAGCCCGTAATCAGTAAAGTAATCAACGACCTGTCTGACAGCATTATAAAAATCCGTAATGACACAGGTGTGGCCCAAACTTAGTGTATCACTATCGAGGAAAACAAGAGGTTTATGATAGCTTTCGAAGGAAGTGATTTGTGCCTTGCTAAACTTCCCAATACAGAGAATTCCAATGACCTCTTCGCTAAGTGTGAATGGTTGATCATTAAAATAGCGCAAGATATCGTAATCTAGTTCTTGGGCTCTCTTTTCAATACCAAGTCGAATCTGATAGTAGTAGAGGTCCTCTAGCTCTCCTTGCTCACTGATCCATTGGATAATAGCAATCTTTTGTTTGAGTTTATGAGATTCACCAGTTTTGAGGTGTTTGGTATAGCCTAGTTCTTCGGCAACTGTTAAAATACGATGTCGGGTTTCTTCCGTGACAGATAGACTCTGATCGCGATTGAGGACACGGGATACCGTTGCAATTGAGACAGAGGCAAGTTGAGCGATATCTTTGAGCGTAGCCATAATTCCCCTCCTTTTTAGGTTATTATAGCATATTTTTCTATCTTTTTACCTGTTGTTTAGTAAAATATCGGTAAAAATGTTGACCTAAGTAAAAGCCTTAGGTACAATAGAAGAAAACGATTACAGGATAAACTTTTTTACCTAACAAATTGTCAAAGGAGAATTCATATGACACAACATCTTACTGCTGACACACTTCGCAAGGATTTTCTTGCTGTTTTTGGTCAAGAAGCAGACCAAATCTTCTTCTCACCAGGTCGTATCAATTTGATTGGGGAACATACAGACTACAACGGTGGCCATGTTTTCCCGGCAGCCATTTCACTAGGAACATATGGAGCTGCTCGTAAGCGCGATGATCAAGTATTACGTTTCTACTCCGCAAACTTTGAGGACAAAGGCATTATCGAAGTTCCTCTAGTTGACCTTAAGTTTGAGAAAGAGCACAATTGGACCAACTATCCAAAAGGTGTCCTTCACTTCTTGCAAGAAGCTGGCCATGTGATTGATAAAGGTTTTGATTTCTATGTATTTGGAAATATCCCAAATGGTGCGGGTTTGTCATCTTCAGCTTCTTTGGAGCTATTGACAGGTGTCGTGGCAGAATACCTCTTTGACCTAAAATTGGACCGTCTAGACTTAGTTAAAATCGGGAAATTGACAGAAAATAACTTTATTGGGGTTAATTCTGGTATCATGGACCAATTTGCCATTGGTATGGGGGCTGACCAACGTGCCATTTATCTAGATACTAATACTTTAGAATACGACTTGGTTCCCCTTGATTTGAAGGATAATGTCGTTGTCATCATGAACACCAACAAACGTCGTGAATTGGCTGATTCGAAGTACAATGAACGCCGTGCGGAATGTGAAAAAGCAGTAGAAGAACTCCAAGTTGCCTTGGATATCCAGACTTTAGGTGAATTGGATGAATGGGCTTTTGATGAATATAGCTACCTTATCAAAGATGAAAATCGTTTAAAACGTGCGCGCCATGCTGTTCTTGAAAATCAACGTACCCTGAAGGCACAAGCAGCACTTCAAGCAGGAGATTTACATAAGTTTGGTCGTTTGATGAATGCCTCTCATGTGTCTCTGGAACATGATTATGAAGTGACTGGCTTGGAATTGGATACTCTTGTCCATACAGCTTGGGCTCAAGAAGGTGTTCTCGGTGCTCGTATGACAGGAGCAGGTTTTGGTGGTTGCGCTATTGCCTTGGTTCAAAAAGAAGCTGTGAATGCCTTTAAAGAAGCTGTTGGCAAACGCTACGAGGAAGTCGTTGGCTACGCTCCAAGCTTCTATATTGCTGAAGTTGCAGGTGGTAGCCGTGTACTTGAATAGTCGAAAGGAGGCTTTATAAGTGACTTTAGTCGAAAAATTTGTAACACAAGTTATTGAAGAAAGTTCTTATGAGGAGTTGGATCGTATTTATCTGACCAATCGTGTTTTGGCACTGGTTGGAGATGGCGTTTTGGAAGTCGAAACCAATGTTTCTGAGTTGATTGACCTAAAAGACCAATTAGTCGAGGAAGCCGTTCGATTAGAAGCGATTGAAGATAGTCAGACTGCACGTGAAATCCTCGGTGCAGACCTCATGGACTTGGTGACTCCGTGTCCAAGTCAGGTTAATCGTGACTTTTGGGCTACCTATGCCCAGTCACCAGAGCAGGCGATTGCAGACTTTTACCAACTTAGTCAGAAGAATGACTACATCAAACTCAAAGCCATTGCGAAAAACATTGCTTATCGTGTTCCATCTGACTACGGTGAACTTGAGATCACCATCAATCTGTCTAAGCCTGAAAAGGATCCTAAGGCGATTGCGGCAACCAAGCTAGTCAAGTCTAGTAACTATCCTCAATGTCAGCTCTGTATGGAAAATGAAGGGTATCATGGCAGAGTTAATCATCCGGCTAGGAGTAATCATCGTATTATTCGATTTTCAATGGCGGGGCATGAGTGGGGCTTTCAATATTCACCTTATGCTTACTTTAATGAGCACTGTATTTTCCTAGATAGCAAGCATCGTCCTATGGCTATTAGCCGCCAAAGTTTTGAGAGACTGCTGTCTATTGTGGAGCAGTTCCCGGGCTACTTTGCTGGTTCGAATGCGGACTTACCTATTGTGGGTGGTTCCATTCTGACGCATGATCATTATCAAGGTGGACGTCATGTTTTTCCAATGGAAATAGCGCCTTTGCAACAAAGCTTCCACTTCCAAGGTTTTGAGAATGTCAAAGCTGGAATCGTAAAGTGGCCTATGTCGGTCATTCGATTGACGTCGGATTCAAAAGACGATTTGACCAATCTTGCTGAGAAAATCTTACTTTCTTGGCGTCAGTATTCTGACCCAAGTGTACAGGTCTTTGCGGAAAGCAATGGAATACCGCATCACACTATCACACCGATTGCGCGTAAACGAGATGGACAGTTTGAGTTGGACTTGGTTTTGCGGGACAATCAAACATCTCCAGAGCATCCAGATGGTATCTATCATCCCCACAAGGATGTCCAACATATCAAGAAGGAAAATATCGGCTTGATAGAGGTCATGGGTTTGGCTATCTTGCCACCACGCTTGAAGGTCGAACTGGAGCAAGTAGCAGCTTACCTAGTCGGAGAGGATGTTTCAGTAGCAGATTATCACCAAGAATGGGCAGATGAGTTGAAAGAATCCCATCCTGGATTGACTGACAAAGACCAAGCTCTTAATATCGTCCAAGAATCTGTTGGAAAAATCTTTGCTCGAGTTTTGGAAGATGCAGGAGTTTACAAGCAAACAGAAGAAGGACAAGCTGCCTTTATGCGCTTTGTAGAGCAGGTCGGAATTTTATCTGAATAAGTGCTTCTTCCTTGCATAGGCCTATAAAAAGTAGTATCATAGTGTCGTTTGAAATATCAGGAGGAACGTATGAAAGATTTTCACTTTGACGCTATATCTGCCTTTGAAAATTACGAAATTGAAAAAATGAGAGATGGCCACGTTGTGGTGACGACAAAAGTAGTGGACTCTTCACTCAACTACTATGGAAATGCCCATGGAGGCTATCTATTTTCCCTTTGTGACCAAATCAGTGGTCTTGTGGTGATTTCGTTAGGATTAGACGGGGTGACACTCCAGTCTTCCATCAACTATCTGAAAGCCGGAAATCTAGGAGATGTTCTCACTATCAAGGGAGAATGCGTCCACCAAGGACGTACCACTTGTGTCGTCGATGTTGACATCATCAACCAAGATGGCCGAAATGTCTGCAAAGCAACCTTCACCATGTTTGTCACAGGACAACGATCTGAAGATAGACAGGTGAGGATATAAAAGAAAGAATGAGTAGATAGTTACGCCCTAAAAAACCAGAGTGTGTTCACTATCCACAACTCTATAAATTTTAATACATTTAAAAAGCGAGGTCTGATGACTTCGCTTTTATTTGATAGTAAGTAAGAGCCAATAAAATAGCAGAGCAATAGCGCCAATTCCAAGGCCAAATAGAATGGGAAGGATGATTCTTTGGTAGGGAGCCTTACCTCTTTCTTCAGCTTCTTCAATCTCGCTAAGGTTACGCCCTTGAACATAGGCGACAATCTGTCGATAGGTGCGAAGATTATGCTGTTTCTTGAATTTTTCAATGCGTAGGGCGTAGAACATAGCGATGGCAAAAATCAAGCAACTAATAGCGATACCATACCAATTCAAATAAAGAACTAAGGGTATGCTGATGATAGGAAAACCAAATAGCAGTATGCTAAAGATTATTCCATCTTTTTGATAACGTATAAATTCTTGGTCGTGAATAATTTGTTTCATAGTTTCCAAATCTCCTTTTACTAGTTTGTCTAATGACACTTCAAAGACCTTGCTCAGCAAGAGTAGGTTTTGAATATCAGGGTAGGTCGCGCCACGCTCCCAGTTGGAAATGGATTGGCGACTGACAAAAATTATTTCAGCTAAATCATCTTGAGATAAATTTTTCTTTTTACGATAGTGCTGGATTTGTTTTCCGACTTGCATAAAATTTCCTCGCTTTCTGATTTTATTCTACTCAATTATATAAAAAACGGCTATCAAAGTTCTTTGACATGTTGATTTCATAGGCTTTAGCAAAGGTTTTGGTCACTGGATTTACAGGTCTGTCAATTCATGTTTACCTACTGAAAAAGAGGCTATCAGCCCCCTTTTTCTTATTCACTAAATCTTAAAAAATAGCCATCTGGATCTAAAACTGCAAATTCATGAGGGTAGATATATTGTTCACCAACTCTAAATTCTCTTTTAGTCAAAGGACGATAGATGGGATAGTTGGCTTCCAGCAGTTTTTGGTGGAGCCTAGGGACATCCTTGATACCAAAGGAAATATTGACACCACGCCCGAAAGGATAAGTCAGTTGGGATAATTCTTCTGCTTTGCCTTCTTCTAGCATAAGTTGGCAGTCTTCAAGCGAGAGGAAGAGAAATTTCTCCTCTGGACGCTCGTATTCGACAGAAAATCCCAGCAAGTCGCAGTAGAAGGAACGGGACTGTTCTATATTTGAGACCATAAACTCGGGAATAACTGCATTGTAGTCCATAAAGAAAATCCTTACAATTCAATTTCCAAGACAATCGGTGTATGGTCTTGACGTGCGCCTGAGTCAATCATGTCTGACTTGCTAACCTTGTCTGCTACACGGTTACTTGTGAGCCAGTAGTCGATTCTCCAGCCTGTGTTGTTGATTTTTGAAGTCTTGCTGCGTTGTGCCCACCAAGTATAGCGTTCTGGCACATCGCCATGGATATGGCGGAAGGTATCTGTAAATCCTTTGGCTAAAAGGTTTGTAAATCCTTCACGTTCTTCGTCTGTAAATCCTGGTGAACGACGGTTGCTGGCTGGGTTGGCAAGGTCAATTTCCTTGTGGGCAACGTTGTAGTCTCCGGTTGCTAGGACAGGTTTTTGCTTGTCTAGTTGAGCCAAGTACTCCGCATATTTGACGTCCCAGACTTGACGTTCTTCCAAACGTTTGAGTCCATCACCAGCATTTGGTGTATAGACCTGAGTCACGAAAAATGTATCAAATTCTAGGGTAATGATGCGTCCTTCCGAGTCCATAGTAGAAGGGGCACCGATTTCTGGGAAGCTGATAGTTGGAGTTAGTTCTTTCTTATAGAGGAACATGGTTCCAGCATAGCCTTTACGAGCGGGTTCTTGAGAGGAACGCCAAGTATTTTCATATCCAGGGAAGAGTTCTTCTAACACCTCGAGATGTTTTTTAGTAGGCCCTGTAGCTGAAAGCTTGGTTTCTTGGATGGCGATGATATCAGCGTCTTCGGCAACCAAGGTTTGGAGGACGTCTTGTGATAATTTCGCACGCGCAGAATCACTTGTCAATGCTGCGTTGAGGGAATCAATATTCCATGAGATCAATTTCATAATGTTTACCTTTTCATTCAGATTATAGACAATATTATACCAGAAAAAGAAGCAATTCCCCAGCGTATAGTTTGAAAAATCAAGTTTATTGCTTTATAATAAAGAATGATTTTAGAAAAAGGAAAGAAAGTGAATGAAATTTTATTCGTATGCCTATGTTCTCAGTCAGATTAACCAGCAAAATGGAGTTATGATTGGTATTGGGATTCTTCTATTAATCGTTACTGCATTTTTTGCTTTTAAGGCTTATCGTGACAGACGGAGTACAAAATTTCGTGAGCTTGTCATTATTTCCATCCTTTCATTGATAGCGATGATTTTGATGAGTATTACGAGTTATCAGAGCAATCAAGCTTCTAACAATCGATTTCAAACATCGCTTCATTTTATAGAAATCGTTTCAAAGGACTTAGGAGTGGACAAGTCAGAGGTTTATGTCAATACATCGGCTACGACTGATGGAGCTCTGCTTAAGGTAGGGGACAACTATTACCGTGCCATGAATGGCAATAAGCCAGACAAGTATCTTCTAGAAAAAATTGAATTGCATCAAACAGATGACATTGAACTAGTGGAGGTGAACCAATGACACTGAACTATATTGAAATTTTTATCAAACTAGCTTTGGGTCTGGTTTCTCTTGTTTTTGTTATCAATGTAACCGGTAAGGGAAATCTAGCTCCCAATTCTGCTACAGACCAAATTCAAAACTATGTTCTTGGTGGGATTATTGGGGGTGTCATCTATAATAGCTCTATCTCCATTCTCCAGTATACCGTTATCTTGATTATGTGGACTATTCTTGTCTTGACGCTGAAATGGCTCAATAACAATGTCCGTTTTGTTAAACACTTGATTGATGGTAAACCAACTTTACTCATCAAAAATGGGCAAATCGATCCCGAAGCCTGTCGCTCTGTCGGACTCTCTGCAGCGGATGTTGCACTAAAACTCCGTAGCCAAGGGATTTTTCAACTCAAGCAAGTCAAGCGGGCCGTTCAGGAACAAAATGGCCAGCTAATCGTGGTGCAGATGGGTGATGAAAATCCCAAATACCCTGTGGTAACTGACGGGGTGATTCAGTTGGATGTCCTAGAGTCTATAGGTCGTAGCGAGGAGTGGCTCCTCGATAATCTTAGTAAACAAGGCTATGATACTGTTTCAAACATCTTTATCGCAGAATACGACAAAGGTGTTGTAACAGTCGTGACTTATGAATAAGAAAAACCTGGGGCAATGTGTCTCAGGTTTCAATTTGCAGATGTAGAACTAGAAAGGAAAAACATGACCATTATCCGAAAACTCTGGTGGTTTTTCAAATTAGAAAAGCGCCGTTATTTAATAGGTATTCTAGCTTTAACCCTAGTTGCAGTTCTGAATTTAATTCCGCCGATGGTCATGGGGCATGTCATTGATGCCATTACCTCTGGCCAGTTAACGCATCAGGATCTTCTTCTCAATCTCATCTATCTAGTATTTGCTGCGATTGGACTCTATTATCTTCGCTATGTCTGGCGTATGTATATCTTGGGAACTTCTTATCGCTTAGGGCAAATCATGCGGTCTCGTTTGTTTGAACACTTTACCAAGATGTCTCCCTCTTTTTACCAGACCTATCGGACAGGGGATTTAATGGCCCACGCGACCAATGATATCAATTCTCTCACCCGATTGGCGGGTGGTGGTGTAATGTCTGCGGTAGATGCGACGATTACAGCACTGGTCACCTTGCTCACTATGTTTTTCAGTATTTCATGGCAGATGACACTGGTAGCCATTATTCCATTGCCATTCATGGCGATTGCGACGAGTCGTTTAGGTCGAAAAACACACCGAGCTTTTAGCCAATCACAAGCAGCCTTTTCTGAGTTAAATAATAAGGTTCAGGAGTCTGTTTCAGGAATTAAAGTAACCAAGTCCTTCGGCTACAAGGCTGATGAGTTGGATTCATTTCAAACAGTGAATGAACGAACCTTCCAAAAGAATATGCAAACCATGAAATATGATAACCTATTTGATCCCATGGTCTTACTTTTTGTTGGTTTTTCCTATGTTCTCACCCTTTTAGTCGGTTCACTCATGATTCAGGCAGGAAGTGTGACGGTTGGGAATTTAGTCACCTTTATTAGTTATTTGGATATGTTAGTCTGGCCTTTAATGGCGATTGGTTTCTTGTTTAACATCACCCAGAGAGGAAACGTGTCTTATCAACGTATTGAAAATCTCTTGACGCATGAGTCTGAAGTTAAAGATCCAGAACATCCACTCCCTAGTATTCAGAATGGTCGTCTGGAGTATGCCATTGATCATTTTGCCTTTGAAGATGAAGATACGCTACATGAAATTCATTTTACCTTAGAAAAAGGTCAGACCTTAGGGTTGGTTGGTCAAACAGGTTCCGGAAAGACTTCTCTTTTAAAATTGCTTTTACGAGAGTATGATGTCAACCAAGGAGCTATCTACTTAAATGGGCATGACATACGAGAATATCGCTTGACCGATCTTCGTGGTTTGATTGGCTATGTTCCTCAAGACCAGTTTCTTTTTGCGACTTCTATCCTCGAGAATGTTCGTTTTGGAAATCCAAGTTTAACAGTTCCACAAGTGGTAGAAGCGACGAAGCTTGCTCAAGTCTATCAAGATATTACAGAGATGCCTCAGGGATTTGACACCATTATCGGTGAAAAAGGGGTCAGCTTATCGGGTGGGCAAAAACAACGTTTGGCCATGAGTCGTGCCATGATTTTAGATCCAGATATCTTGATTTTGGATGATTCTCTTTCAGCGGTGGATGCTAAGACAGAGTACGCCATCATAGACAATCTTAAGGCTACTCGCAAGGATAAGACAACCATTATTACCGCTCACCGTCTTAGTGCAGTTGTCCATGCAGACTTAATTTTGGTTCTACAGGATGGCCGGATTATTGAACGCGGGAAACACGATGATTTGTTGGCTTTGGGTGGCTGGTATGCCCAAACCTATGAATCACAACAGTTAGAAATGAAAGGAGAAGAAGATGCAGAATAAGCACCAACAGTGGATGGTATTGAAACGCCTCATTCGTTATCTCAAACCTTATACCTGGCTTACGATTTGTGCGCTTGCCTTTCTCCTATTTACAACGATTATTAAGAGTGTTATTCCTCTTGTTGCTTCTCAATTCATTGACCATTATCTCCATGATCTCAATCATGTGGCTATTTTGATGTTGCTTGGTTATTATTGCCTTTATATCTTGCAAATGCTTGTGCAATACGTGGGAAATCTCCTCTTTGCGCGCGTGTCCTATAGTATCGTCAGAGATATTCGACGAGATGCCTTTGCTAATATGGAAAAACTGGGGATGTCCTTCTTTGATAAGACACCTGCAGGTTCCATCGTGTCTCGTTTGACCAATGATACTGAGACCATTAGTGATATGTTTTCAGGAATTCTCTCAAGCTTTATCTCAGCAGTCTTTATCTTTGTGACGACCCTTTACACCATGATGATCTTGGATTATCGCTTAACAGGACTAATCATTTTATTTCTACCCTTGATTTTTGTTTTGGTTAATCTTTATCGAAAAAAATCGGTCCATATCATCGAAAAAACGAGGAGCCTCTTATCAGATATCAATAGCAAACTTGCAGAGAGTATCGAAGGAATTCGAATTATTCAGGCTTTCAATCAAGAAAAACGGTTACAGGAAGAATTTGACAAAATCAATGAAGAACATTTTGTTTATGCCAACCGTTCCATTTCAGTTGACTCTCTATTTTTGAGACCTGCGATGAGTCTACTCAAGCTCCTTGGTTATGCTGTCTTGATGGCTTATTTTGGCTATCGGGGTCTTTATATGGGAATCACTGCAGGGACTATGTATGCATTTATCCAGTATATCAATCGTCTCTTTGATCCCTTGATCGATGTATCACAGAATTTTTCGACCCTTCAAACTTCTATGGTTTCAGCAAGTCGTGTCTTTGCTATGATTGATCAAAGGGAGTACGAACCAGAACAGCAGTCTAAGGATGTACAGCTAACTGAGGGAAATGTCCGCTTTGAACATGTCTCTTTCTCCTATGATGGGAAACATCAGATTTTGGATGATATTTCCTTTACGGTCAATAAGGGAGAAACTATCGCCTTTGTCGGTCATACTGGTTCTGGGAAATCTTCTATCATCAATGTTCTCATGCGTTTTTATGAATTTCAGTCAGGTCGTGTCTATATAGATGATGTCGATATCCGAGACTATAGTCAGAAAGAATTGAGAAATAATATTGGGCTAGTCTTACAGGAACCCTTTCTTTATCATGGTACGATTAAGTCGAATATTGCCATGTATCAGGATCTCAGTGAAGAGGAAATTGAAAAAGCAGCGGTTTTTGTGGATGCCGATCCCTTCATTCAGAAATTGCCGGATGGCTATAATGCTCCTGTTTCTGAGCGTGGTTCAAGCTTTTCAACGGGACAACGTCAACTTCTGGCTTTTGCTCGTACGGTAGCCAGTCAACCCAAAATTCTGATTTTGGATGAAGCAACTGCTAATATTGATTCTGAAACAGAAACACTCGTTCAAAATTCCTTAGCGAAAATGAGAAAAGGACGGACAACCATTGCGATTGCTCACCGCCTATCTACTATTCAAGATGCCAACTGTATCTATGTCCTAGACAAGGGACGAATCATCGAGAGTGGGACCCACGAGGAACTTTTAGCCTTGGGAGGTACTTACTACAAAATGTATAGTCTTCAGGCAGGGGCACTATCCTAAGGAAGAATTCCTTGGAAATTCAGATTTCTTGTACAGGCTCTTTCATTTTGTGGTATAATGTAGAATGTTTAAAGATTCCATTTTAAAAAACAGAGGAGGATGTGCATGCTGAGATGGGATGAACTACCTCAAGAGATGCAATTGAGCGAGGTAAAACCATATTACCAGCTTGTCTCTAAAAGAAAAGGTTCACTGGTCCTCAAGCGTTGTCTAGATTTCTTTCTAGCCTTAGTCTTGTTAATCTTGACCTCACCCGTGTTTTTGGTTCTAAGCATTTGGATCAAGCTCGATAGTAAAGGACCAGTCATTTACAAGCAGGTGCGGGTAACCCAGTACAACCGTCATTTCAAGATATGGAAATTCCGTACCATGGTAACCGACGCTGATAAAAAAGGAAGCCTAGTGACTTCTGCAAATGATAGCCGTATTACCAAAGTTGGAAATTTCATTCGTCGTGTTCGTTTGGATGAACTGCCGCAATTGGTCAATGTTCTCAAAGGAGAGATGTCCTTTGTAGGCACTCGTCCTGAAGTACCACGCTACACAGAGCAATATAGTCCTGAGATGATGGCCACTTTGCTATTGCCAGCAGGGATTACATCGTTTGCAAGTATTAACTATAAGGACGAGGACGCCATCATCAGTCAAATGACTGCAAAAGGTATGACCGTTGATCAGGCTTATGTGGAAAGGGTCCTTCCAGAGAAGATGCACTTTAATCTAGCCTACTTACGTGATTTTAATTTCTTCGGAGATATTAAAATCATGTTCCAGACTGTAATTGAAGTTTTAAAATAAAGTAGTTCTAAGACTTAAAACCGATAAAAGGAGTAAAACAATGCCAAAGTATAATATTCCATTTTCACCACCTGATATTACTGAAGCTGAAATTGCCGAAGTAGCAGATACCCTTCGTTCTGGTTGGATCACAACAGGTCCAAAGACAAAAGAATTGGAACGTCGTCTATCTCTCTTCACTAAGACACCTAAAACAGTCTGCCTCAACTCTGCCACAGCAGCCCTTGAATTGATTTTGCGCGTGCTTGAAGTGGGGCCTGGTGATGAAGTTATCGTTCCAGCTATGACTTATACAGCTTCATGTAGTGTCATCACTCACGTAGGTGCGACACCAGTTATGGTTGATATCCAAGGTGATACTTTCGAAATGGATTATGACAAGCTTGAACAAGCGATTACTGAGAAGACTAAGGTTATCATCCCAGTGGAACTTGCGGGAATTATCTGTGACTATGATCGTTTGTTTCAAGTTGTTGAGAAGAAACGTGACTTATTTACAGCTACTAGCAAGTGGCAAAAGGTCTTTAATCGTATTGTTATAGTATCTGATAGTGCCCATGCTTTAGGTTCAACCTACAAAGGGCAACCAGCTGGGGCCATTGCAGACTTTACGTCATTCTCTTTCCACGCAGTCAAGAACTTTACAACTGCTGAAGGGGGAAGTGCAACTTGGAAAGCTAATCCAGCTATTGATGATGAAGAAATGTACAAGGAATTCCAGATTCTTTCTCTTCATGGTCAAACCAAAGATGCGCTTGCTAAGATGCAACTAGGTTCATGGGAATATGATATTGTAAAACCTGCCTATAAGTGTAACATGACAGATATTATGGCTTCGATTGGTTTGGTACAATTGGACCGTTATCCTGGCTTGCTTCACCGTCGTAAAGAGATCGTGTCTCGTTATGACCGTGGATTTGCAGGAACTCGGATTCATCCCTTAACTCATCAGACAGATACTGTTGAATCTTGTCGTCACCTTTACGTTACCCATGTAGAAGGTGCTAGTCTCGAGCAGCGCAATCAAATTATCCAAGAATTGGCTAAGGCAGGAATCGCAAGTAACGTTCATTACAAGCCCCTTCCACTTTTGACAGCTTATAAGAATCTTGGCTTTGATATGGCAAACTATCCTAAGGCTTATGCCTACTTTGTAAACGAGATTACACTACCACTTCACACGAAATTAACGGATGAAGAAGTGGATTATATCATTGAGACTTTTGTTAGAGTTTCAGAAGAGGTTCTTGGTTCTTCAAAAAAATAACAAAAAGGTCTTGACAAAGAAAAAGCAAAATTTTATAATAATCTAAACAAATCAGAAAAGTAATTATTTTTTAATCTTCAGGGAGCCTGTGGTTACTGTGAACAGGTGATTGAGAGTAATGAAATTGGGCTGGTTTGGAAATATGAATTTGAAACAATGAAAATTCGGTGCGCACACCTTACAGTGCAACTTGTTGATAGACAAGGCAGAGATGTAAAGGGGATAGTCTCTTTACAATTGAGGTGGCACCGCGTCCCGAACGCCCTCACACAGATTTTTCTGTGTGAGGGCTTTTTGTTTATCCTCGAATTGGTAGTTCTAAAAAATGGGCCAAGGAAAGATAAAAATAGCATCAAGTTTTAAATTTTTAAAAAGATGGGAAAGATACAGAGATTTCTCTCACAGAGAGCTTGTGGTTGCTGAAAACAAGCAGAGAAAACTGTAAGGTTGGGTCCATCTGAAAATGAGAGAAGAAAACATGATTCTCAAGGGAGTGCCCTTTATCGCACAGCCTGTTACAAGAAGGTTCTGAGACAGGAATGAGAGATAGGAGAAATCCTATAATTGAGGTGGCACCGCGAA
>OGTC01000242.1_pt1 | contig 24994 bp, 15 predicted proteins | sample 1574531 | NCBI WGS metagenome assembly OGTC01 (sample SAMN03295859, study PRJEB24534) | human gut metagenome | isolation source: fecal sample 2 from infant 9 | host: Homo sapiens | place: USA: Pittsburgh, PA | collected 2014-07 | reverse complement strand
ACCATGTCCCCAATTGATTTAAATAGAGAAAAATTTTTCCTTCTCCCTTTAAAACTCAACAACTTTTTCCCTTCTTTCTCTTCTTTTTTTCTTTTTACTTCAATCAAGTTAATACATATTCCCCCTTATTAGTAAACCATGGCTACTGATTCTAATTTCCTCATTGACTTCTTGATGGGTGGTGTTTCCGCCGCCGTCGCCAAGACTGCTGCTGCTCCAATTGAAAGAGTCAAGTTGTTGATTCAAAACCAAGATGAAATGTTGAAACAAGGTAGATTGTCTCACAAATATACTGGTATCATTGACTGTTTCAGAAGAACTGCTGCTGATGAAGGTATCGTGTCATTCTGGAGAGGTAACACTGCCAATGTTATCAGATACTTCCCAACCCAAGCTTTGAACTTTGCTTTCAAGGATCAAATTAAAGCTTTGTTTGGTTTCAAGAAGGATGAAGGATACTGGAAATGGTTTGCTGGTAACTTGGCTTCTGGTGGTATTGCCGGTGCTTTGTCTTTGGCATTTGTCTACTCTTTGGATTACGCCAGAACTAGATTGGCCAACGATGCTAAGTCTGCTAAAGGTGATGGTAAAGGTAGAGAATTCAACGGTTTGATTGATGTTTACAAGAAGACTTTGGCTTCTGATGGTATTGCTGGTTTGTACAGAGGTTTCGGTCCATCTGTTATCGGTATTGTTGTTTACAGAGGTTTGTATTTCGGTTTGTATGATTCCTTGAAACCAGTTGTTTTGGTTGGTCCATTGGAAGGTTCTTTCTTGGCTTCATTCTTGTTGGGTTGGGTTGTTACTACCGGTGCTTCTACTGCTTCTTACCCATTGGATACTATTAGAAGAAGAATGATGATGACTTCTGGTCAAGCTGTTAAATACGATGGTGCTTTGGACTGTGCTAGAAAGGTTGTTGCTGCCGAAGGTGTCAAGTCATTGTTCAAGGGTTGTGGTGCTAACATCTTGAGAGGTGTTGCCGGTGCCGGTGTTATCTCATTGTACGATCAATTGCAAGTTCTCCTTTTCGGTAAGAAATTCAAGTAAATGTGATTAACATTTGTACTTGGAACTTCTTTGCCTAGGGAGGTGAGAGCAAGAGAGAGAGGTGTTCTATAAATTTTTGTTTCCTTTTGTATATATATTATATATAAAGTTAATATTGTAAAACAAAATTACACTTTTAAATTATTGAGAGTTCTGCAGAATGAGGAGAAATTGAACCTAGGCGATGGGCAATTGGCTTCACTTTACGGGTAGTTTTGTTATCGTGTCTAACCGTCTGAAAAATTTTCAAAACAATTTTTATTCCTGAATGGGAACAAATTGATTTGTTGATGGTTATATGCAGGAAATGTGGCTCAATTAGTTCTTGCATGTCGCTTCCTTTTTTAATTTTTTTTTTGCAACCAACTGTTCCATTGGCCAATTAAATCAAACTATATTACATTGGAGAAAAGTTGCTTTTGGAAAGCTTGATAAAACTTAAAGCTGGCCAAAGCTATGATCTCAATGATGATCACCCGATTTCTCAAAATTTAGAGTTGCTTCAATACAAACTTTTCACATTAAAACTAAAAAAACTGTCACAACTGTTACTTTTTCAAATCTTTTCAAAATTCATATACAACAAATGATACTCATTTTTCAAATCATAAACCACTTTCTCATGCTTCTTGTACCCCAAATCTTTCAACAACAACAAATCAGATTTTAACAATGATTGATAATTGGCATCATATTCACAAATTTCGTTAATCAACGTCATTGAAAATTTACGAGGCATGAAAATTTTTAAAATTTTGCAAAGTACATGAGTTATGGGGTACGAAGATTCATTAAAGGGGAAATTGGTTTCAAATGATGCATAACTCCACCCAGATTCCGGCGTAATATGTAATGTGTAATAGTAGCCTCCCTTGACGTTGGAGCAAATGGAATTGGATGAATATCCACATGGTGTAAACGCAAACGCATCGTGAATAAACTCAAAATTGGTGGCTTTAGTGGTTGGTTGGGAGACGCCATCATAATCACCACTGGTAGTAACACACTCATGCTGATCGCGGTCATCATCATCCTCAGAAAGATCAGATAATGATGGTGAAGGCAAATGAGTATTGACATTGACTGGATCAAAAATAGAGTCCAATTCAGTTTCAACCATGGTATCGAATCCTAAATTGTGTCCCAAATCATCGTTTTCATTTTCGGCTTCATCACCAGGTTTTCTCGAATAAATGAATTTACCAGCACATTGAGGGTCCAACTCAGTCATTAAAATTTCAAAAGTTTGATCAACAACCTTGTGTTGGTGGCGAGTCACTACCCCCTTTTGTTGGTGCTCTTCTTCTCCTTCTTCTTCCATTCCACCAACATAAAGATACCAATGATCATCACTAGCAAAATTTCCCACAATATAGGATTTACCCAAACTGAAAAACTCATTCAATAATGAAACTTCACTTTTCCAATCCCGGTGCACATGAACTTGTTTATCAGGAAACATAAACGATCTTCTTGAGTAGAAAATCTTGTAAACATTTTTGCTATCAATAGACGTGTCAAGATAATTTTTCACCGTTTCAAACAATTGCTTCAAACAAGCCAATGTAGTTGTAGTTCCACAAGTTTTCAATATAACCTTGTGAGGGAAAACAAATAATGAAGATTCACTTAGTAAATAAGCATCCATGAATTTACCACTCTTCATTGACAAAATTTTACAATTGACAAGATCCAAAATCTTGACCCATGATTCCATGGGGATGGCTCTCAATCCTTCAGTACTAGCCTCACTTGGCACATCTGTTTCGGATTTCCAAAACCAAATTTCCAATAATTTTTCAGGACCTTCAAAAGCAAAAGTCGAGTCTAAATTCTTTGATAATTCATGATCAACAAAACTATCTTGGTAGTAAGCTGGAGGAGCAACCATATCTTTCTTGTACTTACTGGTATATGTGTAGATTCTTTTTGTTTTTTGATTCTTTAAGCTCGGAGTGTAAATTCTTTTCGCTATTCTGCTTTTCAATTGAAACTTACTCTTGTAAAAATAGATATGTCTAATAATGTCTTTTTCTTGATTGATATTTCCACAAATGAAACGAAGAGAGAAGTAGCAAGAAACGTTTCAAATTTAAAATATCAATAAGACTGGGTTGGATGGATGGATGTCTGTTTGTAATAACGTAACTTCTGGTGACAGCTTTTTTTCGAAAACTTCTTTTATGCTATAAGTGGGGTGGACAAATGTCAGCAAATTTTGATAGTGGAGACGATAAATATAAAACTCTCGAACGACACGATAGGCAAAATGAGTTTGTATTGTAAAGTATAGGAAGATAAATTGAAATTTGGGAGGGTAAAACTGTATGATTTTCTATTACCCTGGTTCAATTAGTTTAGCAATGTAAAATATCTGATTATTCAGTCGTCGTCCTTTCTTATTCATGAAAACTTTTCAGCAGTATTCAATTCCCAAGATGATTGAAAGCAACTTGGAAAAAAAAACCAAAAAAGGGGTCTCTTTTTAACGACGTACCTCTTTTCTCTAAGCAAAGACTAAACCTGGTGGATGAAGCTTTGCAAAAATGGAAAACAAGGGGTAAAGGTGCAAAGCAAGCAAGCAATCAAGTAGATGTTGTAGTGCACCAAGTGAAAAATTAAAAGTTTCAAGTCAAGTTAGTTCCTCTAGTGAAATTAATAACAGTAGTTACCTCTAATTCGATTGATTTATAAGGTCTTTTCAGCGTTATACGTTAGCTTTGATTGAGTTGGTTGAAATTTTTTGAAAATAATAATGAAATCTCTTTGAGTAATAACAATGCAGATGGAAATTTTTTTTTTTTTATTTTTCATCATCCAAAAGTCACGCGCAAGGAACTCCTTTTGTGAAGAAAAAGAGAGAGAGAGAGAGTGTGTGTGTGTGGAAAATTTCTTGCAAAATTCAATAAAGGTGGAGAATGAAACTAAACAAATGATTTTCACAACCGATTGTAGGGAAGAAAGTGGTAATTTTCCAACTTGAATGGTAACGTACTGTCTCAATAAGATGGTTGTTTCTTTGATGGAGTCTCATCACCATCATCGACTTGTCTTTACATCATACCAAACGGAACTCCTTTCTTTCAAATGATTTGGTAGCAGCGATTTGCACTGCCATAACACCACCACCGCCACTAACTTGGTTCCATTTGAAATCTTATCAAATATATTTTCTCTATTACATCTACACACTAGACACAATTTCACTAGCATTTCTCAACACTTCAACCATTCTAATACACTCTTTCCTCTTTTGCACCGTCAATTCATTCTCCTTCACCAAATCAGGCAATTCAGGATTATTATACATCTTTTCCAACAACTCCTTTTGAATTTCTTCCTTGGATCGGTTAATCAATTTCAATACAATGGCCTTGGGAACAATATCAGCCACTGTTCTCTTGACAATGTTGTAATATGACGAAATCAACAATTTAATAACTTCAGTCTCCATTGTTTCTCTTTCTGTCATGGTACCGGTGGCTCTCAATACTGGTGGAGGTGCTTCCATTTGTTGTAATCTTTTCTTGTTTTTTGATGAAAAGAATCCGCCAAAAAATCCATTACTATTTTCTTCATTCTTGGGGATATTAGAGTTAGCAAGTGCAGCTTGTTGTTGTTGTGCTTGTTGTTGATTAGGTAATGGTTTGCCAGTCTTTGGGTCAACGGCAACTTGTGGTTTTGGGTGGAATTTCTCTTCAACATATGCCATTGCTTGAGTACCAGTTAACAAGTCTGGATGTGCTGTATTGATGTAAGTTTCCTCCAGCTTGATAATATCAGAAACAAAGCTATTTGTTGGGACTAAAGCTTCTCTCAAATACTGGATAAAATGATTTGACAATTGTTCTTTTAAAGCTGGGTACCTTGAGTATTGAGGTTGACTGATAATTTGTGACAAGATACGCACCAATTCATCAAAAATCAAATTTATACATCTAATTGCGGGATCTTCCATTCTTTTAATTTGTTGTTTAACCAAAACAGTGAAAGCAGCAGTGCCCACAAACAATGAAGGTGCAGAACCTGAGGTATTGTGTAATATGGTTCTTATATCAGCATCCTTGATTTGGTCATATGGGTCCAACGCAGTAATACCATTCTTGAAAATTTCATGAAACACAAACGAAATACGTGCACCACCAGTCAATTCAGCCGAACTCAATTCTTTTGATTCACCATCCAAAATTCCCGTGTAATCTTTAGTGAAATTTGTAATCATATTCAACGCAATCGAAGCTGGTGATTCGGACATTTCAGGTCCCAACAATTGTAACTCCGATTGATATTTTTTCAAAGAATGTTCAATCCTCATCTTGATATCAGGTAATGTGCTCTTGATATGATGCAACAATATACCATTCAACTTCTTGGCCAAATATGGAGTACCACAAAATTGAGCCTTGGCTCTATACGACGGATGGTTTTCAAAAAATGCCGCTTCATCTCTCAATGCATCTCTAATTGTCTTTTTCGTTTCTATATCCTTTTGACCTCTATTAATCACAGGCACATACCCAAATCTCAAGGGAATAACTCTGCCCGCCAAGATGTCAATAACATCGGTACCTTGATCCATAAGATCAACTTTTGTCAAGACACCGATAGTTCTTGATCCTTCTGGATCCACTTCTCTAGCCAACTTCAATCCATCAGAGTTGGCCAAATCAGTATTTGCCGCATTCACAGACAAGATAATGGCATTGGGCTTGGAAATAAACTTCATAATCATATCCCTAATTTGTCTTTCAATATCCTTGGGTTGATCACCAACGGGAACTTTTGTCAATCCTGGCAAATCTACCAATGTCAATGTCAATACATGTGGTGAATAAATCCTCAAATTAATAGGCACTGGCGAAATGCCCAAATTCTTCCCGGTCTTGGCATCAGTCTCCCGAACAATCTCATTTCTAATATCTTCGAAATTGTAAAACTTCTTTCCTGGTAAATGTAAAAACTCACCCCATTCATCAGCATTGTTTTCCGTTTGTCCTCCATCTTCGGTCGAATTGATGTCAAGCAAATCCTTTTTGTCTTTATTTTGAGATGCTCTTCTATTAATCAATTGTAAAACCAAAGGTCTCCTAGTAACAATACCAGTACCTCTTGGTAAGAAATCACGACCAACAATATTTTCCAAAACTGAGGATTTACCTGAAGATTGGGATCCAACAACAGTGATTTGTGGTAAATCAACTGGTGAAGAAGAGCCTCCACCAAGAGGTGCTAAAGCATCCTGTAACTTGTTAATAGTTGCAATCAAATGTTCATCCATGATGGTGTTTTGAGTTGTTGCTACTTTGTTATCAGAAGTATTCGTCGTTTGTTTCTTTTTTTGGGTGGCACTTACTTTGATTTTGAGAGAAGAAAAAACGTTGCATTTTTGATCGAGTGAACACGACTATTGATTTTAAGAAGAGATAGTGAAAAGGCAAGAGCCGACTACTTTACGCCTCGTATGAGTCAAAGCAGTGGCACAATATGATTCTGAACAGTACTAGATCCACCACACTCTTGCTCTAACTCTAATTCCCCCTTTAAAGAATATAAACATTGAAATCTAAATCTTTTACTTTCTCCAACTCAGCCTCGGTCAACTCCCATGGAACACCAAAGATGCCAGCATTGATCTTTGGCATATTGACAACTTTACAATCACCATTACTTTCAACATCAGGAATCAGCTCTAATTGCTCAGCTAGGTCTTTCAACGATTCATAAGTATACGAAGCAATTCGTTCAGGTGATTGACTGAAATCACTAGTGAACAAACAAGCAATATAGATCTTGCTGTCACTGAAATCATCTGCTTTCAAAAGTAGACTCTTACCTAGTAGGTTGTGATTGTTGTGACAAAAATTGGAGTATTCGGAGTTGGCTTGTGGGAATTTGGTTCGGAAAACCGCAGCTATTCCACCTCCCCAGCTACCGCCGGTATTACACGCGTGTGCTAAAACCACAGCTTTGCCTGAATGAGCAGTATGACGAAACAAGTCTCCAGTTATGTATTTGACCACCATTTAATTTTGGAAGATGCAGAAGAGAGTGGTTTGGGGGAGAATGTGGAGCTATTTTTTTCTAGTTGCTCTTTACGTGGTATCGCTGGATGCAAATAAGAGGGAAAAGGGGTCAAATGTTGTCAACGATCATGCATTGAAATAGGATATACTTGAACAAACAAATCTATCCCCAAGCTCTCGTTCTACTTGAACTTTATATAAACTATTTCTCCGGGCGAATGATGCTTTACACCATTGAAAAAAAATCCTTGTTCAGATCCACACCCAAAAGTTTCATAAACTCTTTCAACTTGAGAATCAGTATCGTCGTTACCATACCCTGTCTCCTCATAACTGCTCATGAAAGCAAAAGTTTGATTAAATCTTTCTACAGCATCATCTTTCTGCTTGACAAATCTATCGTCGGGTGTAACCATAAAAAACTCAATCTCATCACCTCTTTCAGGTTTCGCTTCTGGTGATAATGCAATAATGTCAGCTTTTGCACCCCATCCACCACCTCCCGCGGTTACTTTGAATCTCTCCACTATGGTACTCCCGCGTTTTCTCAACTTCACAAACACTTCAGTATCTTTACTCTTTAAACTCATCAATTGCTCATTATTCTCCAAATACTTTGCCGCAGGATTTTTATCAATCGATTTCAACAAGTTCCCTACACAATTTGTAATCTTGAACAATTTTCCCGGGTACAATGGCGTCCATTTGTCTTCAATTTTCGCTGTTGCATGGTTGGGAACTACACCTCTTGGTAATGCAACTTCCAATTCACATAAATGTTGACCTGAATGAGCGGCATTTGTCTCTGCATCAAAATAGAATAAAGTAAGTATTGATCCAGTTGAAAAAACAGTATTGGCCAAGCTGATTTTTGCGTCCATTTCATGTCTCAACTTCAAACTCAAATGACCCTGAAGGTTTTTCCAATTCTTCCTAGCAGTGACGGGATTGATACCATCGCTTTCTGGTGGTGGTGTGTTCAAGTCATCTCGTTCTTCCAAAAGCAATGAATTAGCGATTTTCATACGATGATCAAGCCAAAGCTCACTAACACCATTTCTTGATGAGGATGGAACCATTGTATCGATTCCGGCTACCACAACTTGCAAACTGTGCTTTTGATGTAGTTCAATAACATCTTCAATTATTTGCGGCAAGTTCGTGGGGGTAGAAAATATGAGAGCCGATTGCGGTGTGAAGCTCGATGGAGGTTGTAGTTTGAATGCTAGTGGGCTTATAGTAGATTTGGCATAGAATTGAGAACTCTTGGTTTTAAGAAATCGAATGAACTGTCTTTGCATTGAGGTGGAAGCTTTATATATGCACACTACACATAGAGGATCACCATTTTTTTTTGCGTGTTTCTCATTTTTCAACTTTATCAATTGTTCTCTTTTCTCCTCGTGGTGCATCATCATCATCATTTGATTCTTCCTTAGATTCTATTTCCCCTTTTCCCGTAGTTTCAACCTGTCTATCTAATGCAGCAAACTCTGTTGCCAAGTCTACATTTTCTCCACCTTGATCCAACACTTTTTTCAAAATTGGACCCCATATGTCCTCACTTTTGTCAAAATCCTCCATTCTAAATACATTTTTCTCCAATTGCCACTCCGACTGTTTAACTCTGATTAATTCAACCATGTAAGCTGCAGATTCCATGGCTCTGCCAATATCACTAATCAAACTTCTAATGTATGTGCCTGATGAGACGTCCGATACAAAATGTATCAATGGCAACTTCTCCGGTTGGTGCTGGTCATCTCCTAGTAGTTTTGGCCTAACATCACCTAGATCGCCTTCCGAAGATTCTAAGTACTCTTTGGAATAGTACAAAGGAGAATCATTCAAGGTGGGATTATTCATCAATCCATGTTCCTTTGGTACACCATTTTCATCCAACTCACTCTTGAGTTTGGTAAACTCATGGTCTGTTGAAAGCAAATCATCGTCGATGACCTTGATATCGTTTATTCTTACTTCTCTCACTTTTATCTCCTTCGGCAACGGTAATCCTTGTCTAGCATACTCATAAAGTGGCTTCCCATTAACCTTCAAAGCTGAGAAAATGGGCGGTGTTTGTTTAATATCTCCCACAAACTTTTTCACCGTCTGCTTCACCAATTCAGGGGTTATATGATCAACATTCGTCTTTGTTATAATCTCACCTTCAGCATCACCTGTTGTTGTGGATATACCTAGCAAAGCTTTTGTTTCATAAGTCTTTTGGCATTCAGATAAGTAATACTGCAACTTCTTTGTACCCAATCCAACTCCAACAACCAAAACACCGCTAGCCATTGGATCCAATGTCCCACCATGTCCAATCTTAATCTTGGTACTATCGGCTTTCTTTTGTGCACGGTTCTTCCATTTCTTGTCTCGACTTAGATCGTACAATACTTTATCTTTCATTGCCTTTAAATCGAGAGCAAAAGTTTTGGATTTGGTAAATATCTCTTGAAGTTCGCCTATACATTTTGCAGAGGAGATGCCCGATGGCTTGTAAACCGCAAATACTCCATTCATTGTAGATAAGTTGTGTACGATGAGGGTTTGTAACAATTTTCATTGTCGAAAATTTGTGAGATGTCGATGCCTGCGAGAGTAGCATCTACACAATCAACAAGGCATGTTATCAAGCATTTGTATCTACTTTCGGTACATAAACTATACAAATGGATAAATATCCCATTTTTCGAGGCGATACAATCGTCACATCCTTTGGCTGTAACTTGACATTGACATTTTCCACATATTGCTCTAATTCCAACACTTTTCTCTTTGTAAAAGTTCGTATTCTGAGCAAGTTCATTATCGAAATAAATAGACCACCGGTAAGTACCTCCATAATGTTCTCTATCAAAGTAGCCACACGGAATGGGTAAAATGCGTCATACAACATTCGGTTGATTGTATCGATAATATCAAAAAGTTCCCCCTCCGATATGATCTCCTTGAACCCAATAATGTCTGAAGTCGTCCCAAATACACCTCCATCATACAATCCAGTTGTCACCTCTCCATGTTCCTCAAGTTTTATTGCTCCTGCTTCTTGACCAGGGTATATCGTTGAAAATTGTGGTGTCAAATCTGAATAGGGATTATTGTCATAGCACCTCGGTATTCGCACAACCCTCGTATTACGAAAAGTGCTGGATGACTTATCTGCGAAATAGTTAGGAAAATGGTTAATCACAAGTGCTGGGTGCGATGATGATGAATCTTGAGTTGGTGCTAGAAATTCGTGGTAGTTGAAAAAAACCAATTCGGGGTCCTCTTCCTTTCCCTTCAGCAAACTGTATTTGTCATTCACAAAGCCATGTCCATTCTCATTACTCATAAACGCAACTCTATGTGGATAAATTGTGATGCCATGGGAAGTAATTTATTTCAGAAAAAAGTTGAATCCTGTATACAAAATGCACAGATCTCGGCCACTAGGGATACATATAGGAGGAACACCTCTGCCCAAGCAAGCGGTTTTAGCTATTCCATATGTCCTTAAACTTTACCCTCTAGTAGTCAGACTATCTATTTAATGCACACACGCCTACTTCATTCGCACCATTAGCTTTGTCTCTTTTTGATCTTCATCTATTGGTGCATGAAGGACCACCCAAAAGAAGAGAGAAAAAGTGAATCAAATTTTTCAAACCTTTTTCAGTTCATTTCAACATCACTAAATGCTTCCCTATAGACAGTGTATCAGCAACAGCTCAAGAGTGGTCAGTCAGTTAAGGCGACCTAGTGTGAGAATTGCTACTCAGATCAATGTGCTCGTGAGAGCTCAGTCTACTCAAGCAGCCGCCACGGAGCCAGTCTCAGTCCCGGAAACTTCAAAGTCTTCAATCACACCACAACAAAAGCCGAAATCTGCTTCCACCCCTAAACCAAGAAAAGTAAATCACAAGTTAAATGATATCTCCCAGCAGATCAAGCAGACAATGAAGTCTGACACCGGTTTGAATGAAGCGAAGGAAATTTTTGAAGAGGGTATTTCATTTCTTCGTGAAGTTCAACAAAACGAATATATATCAGACCGAGACTTGTATAATGCTTTCTTGCCATTGGCCACGGAACTCCTCAAAAGAGCCAAGCAATCAGGCGCTGATTTAGAAGAGTACCTCGCATTGTTTGTGAAATACCGTGTCGCCCATCAATATCATTTTACTGACGTTGCTGCAAACTTGTTGAAAAATGAGGATGGGAAATCAGCCACTTACCAAAAAATTATTCAAATGTGGGTTATGTTTATTGAATACGACAAGTTGAATTTTATACCAAATGCGTTTGTTGAAACTAGCGATCCAAGAATCAGGTACAACAAATACCAACTCCCCCACATAGTTTACTACGCTTATGTTTTGTCATGTATGTTACAGAGCATACCATATTCAGAGAAAGATGCACTTCGGTTCTTTGAAACTAATAAAGTGCCCTTTTACAATGAGGTGAGGAATACTCTTTCCAACTATGGTGTTTTCAATAGACTTGAGTTTGAAAAATTTAGAGAATGCCTAGAAGATGATAGAAAATCCAGAGTTGATCCGAACAGTTTACACATGTTGAGTAGAATAAATCGTGCCACTGACCGAAAATTGTTGGATGTGATTTACGCTGAAATTGCCGAGATTTGTGAAAAACGTGATTTGAAAATTGAGGAGAGGATTATGGTGCAATTGATGGAAAAGTATCTTTATTATGATGAATATGATCAAGTGTTTAGCATGTTTCAAAACATTATGAAGTCTGGCATTTCACCCTCGATTGATGCTTGGAATTTGGTTCTCAAAGCCATGATTAATCCTAATAGATTCAACAATGCATCACCAAAACAAAAGGAAGAGTTTATGCAAAAATTTGAGCGTACCCTTAAAACAATTCTTGCAAGCGGTCTCAAATACAACGTAAATACTTTGAGTTCAATCATTAGTGCTTATGCGATTGCAAATAAATTCGACATTGCTGAAGACTATGCTAAACAATACGCTGGATTAGGAATTAATGATGCAGCAAAAGATGGAATTTTGAGAGGATTGATTTTCAATGATAAAATCGCTGAAGCTGAAGCGAAAATGCAAGAGTATATCAAAGACGGCACCAATTACAAACCAAATGTTGGTGTTATGAATGATTTCCTCACCTACTATTTCAAAAAGCAAAATTACAATGCCATCTTTGGTATCAATGATTTTATGAAGCAACATGGGATTGAGGAGAATGTTGTTACGTTGACCACTATGATTAATGCATATTTCAAGTACCTTGTTTCCATTGGGAAAAGTCCTAATCTCGGGGACTTTTTACAATCATTAAAGGGTGCGAAATCACTCAATGAACACTCTTTTGCATCTGTATTGAATGGGTTGATCCAGTCAGCCAACATTGATGCTGCAAGACAGTTGTATAAAGTGTTGAAGAGAAAATTCCCTAGATCTGCGTGGATTCAGAGTAACATGTTGACAGCTGAGATAACCTTGGGTGATGTCGTCGCAGCTGAGCAAATTTTTGTCCATTACATTACCAAAATTAGAAATGACCCCATTATTTGGAACACAATGTTGAGAAACGTTTTACTTCGTGATGAGAATAAGGCATTGGAATACTACGAAAAGATGAAAAAAGCTGGTGATGTCAAGCCCAATGAGTATACATACTATTTCCTTCTTGATTATTTTTACAAGAAACAAAACAAACAGGTGGTGAAGAAACTTGTGGATGATTTGGCCCAAAGTTCCTTAACTTCGTATGGCACAAAGTTACCCAACGTTCTTTCTCAAATCCATAAAACAGTTGTCGAACTCCCATCACCAATCTTGGTCAAAATGAAAAGAAACTCGTAAAAAGCAAAAACAATTATATACACATGTAAATACAAAATTAAACCTGCATACTTCGACTTCCTCAAAACTCATCAACTTCACCCATTGCCTTTTTCCAAACGGGACCTGCAAACGTGACAATCCTATCGCGGATACTACCGAAATCATCCAAGGCGGGTCTGGTATCCAACATGAACGCTGGCATACCCGTTTCCTCATCATCAGGTGCACTATAGTAATCGATAACGTACCTAACTTCTTTCCAGCCTTGGTTCCTTCCTTGACTTCTCAACACGGTCCAATCATGTCTATCAAATGGCGGGATGGTGTTGAAAGTTTCAGGAAACAATTGACCCAACCACAAGTACATTCTAGCTTTTGGTGATAAATCGTGCGGTCTTCCAGTAAACTTTTTCAACCGTGGTTCAACCTTGGTTTCCTTTGTGTACTTGTCCTCCCATTCCAATATCTGTTGCCAAGCACCTTCATTGAGAAAATTGTGTACTTCAACCATAGATTCTACGGCATCTTCTGGTATACCATCTCCTTTGCCCTTGGCTAGCATCGCATTAAGCATTTGTTGTGGAGATGGGTACTCCCATTGGCCTTGATCAGGTGATTCGCCTCTGGGAATGGTGGATATGGTTCTTTCCGTAGACAACCTGATTTTCTGTCCCGGTGCAAGTTCACTTGATATTGCCATCGGCATATTGTTCATGGGGTTCAATACCTCGTCAGAATCTTTTGCAAGAACTGGGCATGTCGGTGCTGCTGACGAAGGTGAGTTTGATTTTGTGAATGATGAATGATCAATAGGACAAGCCAGTAGCGACGACGACGACGATGATGGCAAAGCAGCAGGTTTTGCTGTGCTTAACTGTGAAGAAGATGCTATATCAATCTTGTCTGCCCAAAACCAACCCATAATAATGCGTAACGTGTGTCTGTTGAATATGTTTTCAGCTCTGTCCTATGGAGATGAGATTAATTTTGTTTACTAATGACGTTTTAGTGTAAAAAAAAAAAGAAATTTAATTCCGAGCGATTGGTTGGGGAACAGAGTTGAGGTGAAAGCGTGTTGATACTGTTGCAAGCGTACTAGAGACTCCATAAACGAGCACCACTGAAGGATATTCTGAGCCATCGGGTCTTCTACTGCTCACTCTCATTCTGAGTCTTGGCTGTAAGAAATACATACATATTCCGTTAACCAAACTTTTCCACCCGTATATCGTTTTCATTCCAATTTCCAAGCAGACTCTTTATTGTTTGAGATTCAGGGAGGGGCATATTCATACGTGTTTCAAAGCAGCATCAAATCTGCACCAAGTCCTTTGCAGTTTTTGTAGTAATTTGCACGAAATCTTTTAAAAAGATTTCATTGTTGTCCATTCACCCTTCAAGAGATTCTTTTATCGGAGGCATAGTTACTGTACCGATTATACAACCGCATAGCCTACCCATAAGTAAGCTTATATTAGTTAACAATTCAGACAGCGTGATTTTCCTAAATTTATTATACGGATAAGATGTAAAGGTGAGGGGAATAAGTCCGGTATCACATATATCACATGAAGGTAATTGTACCCCTTTGGATCAATTTGCTTGAGGAGCACCCTTTAGTCATAGTTGAGAGTCTAATTTCAAACATTATTGAAAAATCGTTTACATTGTTGTGCTGCGTTAGACGGCATTTAAGAAACGTTTGCCTGTGGTTGCAAGCATGTTGCAACAGGAAAAAATTTCTAAAATTCCATCGTCTAGAGGTATGGTTTCTCCGCAGTTACTTTAGTGTGCCCATGAGTTGTAGACTCCTTTTGCACTTGGGTCTAGTTTCAAGCAAAGAAGGACAATCGTGATCTGCTCTACGATACCATTTCAATAAGCTTTGTTATCCGCGTTTGCATTACATGGATCCAAAAGGGTATTTTCATCACAAGGAATGTGTAGTTTCAAACGTGCGATGGAGAGTAACCGTATCCATCAGTTGTTGCCTTTGAAAGCCACAATCTATTGTTGGTCACTTACAATCGATTTACAGCGTTCGCCCGTTGAAATTGGTTTCCCTATTTGGAAAAATTACACTCTTATTGTCAAGGATAGCTAAAATCAGTGTCGGTGATAAAAGCGACCACAATAGATGACAATTTAGAGCAGGAACGAGAAGTTTTAGTTTGTTGGTTATGAAAAAGACAACTACAAATTAGTTTCAACGCAGTAACTACAACTAGTCGAATATCAATGACATTCTCGTTTCATTTTGTCAACGTCACATTTCAGTGATCCGGTCCAAAATCGAAAATCGGTGTTTTCATTCCGGACGGAATTCGTTTTCAGCTACGGAGTTGAAAATGGAGCTGTAGCAACTCTTAATCCCTTTGCATCCTTGTATTAGTGACAACGACATGGGCAACGACACAAAATTTGACAAATAACCATCAAACGCCCTAGGACCTGAGAAGAATTTCAGTTCAACTAAGAAGGTTTTTTTTTTTCTCCCGGTTTAGTAATTATCCAAAATGTACAATAATAAACTCAGAGTATAATCATTTTTGAGTGTTGTTGATGAACTAACTTTTCTTGCGGATCTTTTGTGTCTTACGTCTGCATAATAGATTGATTTGTGTAATCAGACAGAAAATAATCAAAGACACAATTTTTTCTTTGAGTGAAGCAGCAGTCTATCACCAGATTGGAGAAGTAAAAACTTCATAAAGTAAACCAGTGGATATACAATTAACCTTGTATATAGTGAGAAGAAAGAGAGTGTGTGAGAGAGTTGTCTTGTGAAATCTCAAAGAAACAGTGACTCAATTGAGTACTCAATTTATTAATCTTTTCCCCTATTTACTGATGTAGTCTCTTGAAAGAAAATTACGTTTATCTTGCAAACGAAAATTTTTAGACCCAAAATCGCTTGAGATTTTCATTCTACGTCTATATTTCCTTGAACGAGACGGAAATGTAGAGATATTCCTTCTGGAACCCCCTCGGCTCCCAAGACCCGATCTTCCCTTCCCCACATCAATTCGGACAATTAAGCGCTGTAGACTTGGTCGATCTCAATATAAACCACCTCAGCACAGTTTCGTCAGCAGATGGTTTATAACTTTTTTGTGTTGGTAATAGCAATGTTGATGGAAAAACCTTATTTCTTGTGGTGAATTCCGTGATTGTTATTTCACGGTCCTATTCCTTTTTTTTTTTTTATTGTGTTGAGAAGGAGCTTGTTAAGAAAACAGTGGTTGCCTTGGGATGGTGAGATTTCGATTTGTGGCACGTGATCTTCTTATTTTTGCAACACAAAATGCGTTACGGTTTAAAATCCTGCAGAGTTTAAGGAGTTATAATATATAATTCGCGACAAGTGTCTACTATTTATATCCTTCACCCAAGCCACAATTTACGATAATTACCAATTTTAGCTACAAGATGCAAGACAGCTTAATTATATAAGCAAGTTATATTATAATGCAAATACAAAAACAAAAAGGTTTCAATTAATTAGCCCAAATAGGATCAGCAAAACATAGGAGAAAGCCGAGATTGTCCTCAATAACGATCGGTGTTAATATTGTCGCTGTGGGAGGGAAGAGAGCCTAGTATCGAGCAATTATGCGTGTACCTGAGTGCTTGATGTCATCGTGTGATTCCATCAACCCAAAGGTTGTCTGTATCCAGCATCAACATGGAACCTCTCAACTATCTCATCGGTTAAAAAGCACATTCACGCATCCCTCAATGAATTATAGTGCTCACCCAATCCATATGAATGCTTATAATATCCCAATTGCAACTCTTCTTTAACACCTGCACAATCATCATCATCATTATCATTCCTAACGCCCCCTGCGTTTGCCTCTTCATTGATCTTTATAGTTGCAGCACCAGCCATATGAATAGCAATACAACAGTTAAACACTTTAGCTAATGCCAAGATTTCCATATCTGATCCCCACATTGCCGTCGTAGTCAATTCATGACAGTATTCTTCAACGTCTCTAATCTCACCAGCTTCTTCATCAAACAAAAACGGCACAAAATCATCCTTGTGTGAAAGAATGTATTCTGCTGACAAGTCTCGCAACTCTTGTATTGACTTTTCAATGTGATGTCGTTGCTGCAATTGGTCTTGAATGGATGCAAAGAGACAATGGCCATCGGGTTTGATTTCGTGCAATTTCAAATTGTTCACAGCTAATAGCTGGTCCATTGAATCAACCTCTATCTGTCTGTAATCGACTGAGTTGGCAGTTTCTTCTCTCGCTTCAGTTTGCATTCGTTCGATATCAGCTTTACGTTTGGCTAATCTTTCTTTTTGACGGTTTCGCCTCTTTGGCCCAGATTGATTCCCGGCCAGTTGTTCATCAGTGGATGAACTCACGGGATGTTCTACTTTATCTTCTACCGATAGCTCTGCCAACAACTGTTCTGGCGTCAATTCTTCCTGCCCGTTTTGCAGTCCATCTGGGTTCTCTAACTGTGCTAATTCCTCAGCATGCTTTCTCTTCAAGGCATGCTCTAGTTCTTGACATTTGCTCAATACCGATTTTCTTGTTTTCTTAGTCGCTTGTTTCTTCAACCCTGTGATAGTTGCGATGAGGTCCTTGTTTTCCTTTTTGTGGCGTTGAATCAAGTCGTCCTTGGTCTCGGTGCTCATTGTCATGCTCTACTCTATATCTTCTGTTATAGCCAACTAGCCGGCACTACCTATTTTTTTTCGTCCTCCGGTGAGATGAGCTGAGATGAGATGGAAGGGGGTACCAGTAATTGATTGTTTGTGTAGTGATTTTTTTCAACTCGACTGAATCACAAATCACAAGTCAAAACACATTTGTCGGTGACATTTTCGTCGATGGAGGAAGTTTTTTTTTGTTGCAAGCTTTGTACCAGCAAACAAAGACAAAGACAAGACAAAGACCGTTGAGAAATGGGGCACTAAAGTCAATTGACATAATAACGGTGGCGACGAAATGTGACTACATTGTGGCTCAATTGATGAAATGAAAGGCACCCAAAAAATTTATAAGTTGGTCACAAGACTTGTAATAGAAAATAAGATGACACAATTGAACACCGCTCTTTTGTTGAATTGATTTGCGATGAGCTAAGAGGGGCGATGCTTGTTGCCTTGCGTGTTTGATTTATCCTCGGATAATATTGGCGAAAGGAGCTGCTATAGCATACAATCGGTAAATCGTATCTTGTGCTCTAAGTGATTTATGGGTGGTTTAGTCGACTGGTTACGAACTGTCAGAGACAGGTGATTTACTAAGTATTACGAACATAATCATTCATAGAGCCTACGAAAGAATAGTATCAGGTGGGAATTTCACTCCCTTTCCCTTGATTACAGTAAGCGCCTTGATCAGCTGTTGAATAAAAAGACAAGTACTACTAACCATTGCATAAGAAGGGCGTACTATTGTGAGCCTCGCTTCGTCTCTTTTCTCCGTTTTTGCCCAATTTTTGTTACCAGTTCATGTGGACAGTGAATCATCCGACTTCGTGCATTTTGTGAAGTTATGAGACCTCATCTCTCACGAAAACTTGCTTTCAACGAATTGAGTTTTTCACATTACGCAACATACCTGATTTAGCTCAAATGCACAAACTAAATCAAAAAAAAAAAAAGACAATTACGATGTAGGCATCACCTGAGTGTTTAGCAAGGCAGTTTAATGTAAATTAGAGGTGATGGTGATGAACATGACCAACGATACACTTTTGTTTAACTCAAGAATGTGAAAGGTGATAGGCAATGTCTAAGTTTTAAAACCCATCGAGGCATTGCTTAAAGCTGAGCTAAACAACTGCACTTGGTCTCTTTGTCTCTCCTCCCACTCACCTCCTCTTTTACTCATGCAAGTTACGTAATTTTTGGTTATAATTACAACGCTTTTGGAAGTTGCGCAAAATTAGATGGAAAAGGTGTAGGTGATGACAAATTATAAAGATGGAAATCAATTGGAAGGATGCAAAGTCGAACTCATTACGAACATCAAGAATGGGAAAAGAGGTGAACGGAATCACGTCAAATCAAACACAAGAGAAACACGAACTACTTTTTAGCTCCTGCTACTTGAAATAAAAGCTTGAGTTATTCACGGCGGAGTTTAACCTCTACAGTATCTAAAAATAGTTAATGGTTATCAACGTCTCCTATCTCATAAAGACGACTATTTCTTTTTTTCTGACTGTCTGTTTTCCAAAGATGCTTGAAGAAACGTAATTATACAGTTACAAAAAGAAAAAAGTTTCCAACTTTATGCATGGTATTCCACAATAGAAGCATACAAAGCCATTGGAGACGAAGAAAAAGGAGACAGAATGAGTATTGGTTACTTACACGTGGTATGAAAAAATGACTCGAACGAATTGAATATGGTAGCATCGTTTGGTACACGGCATCATCATGTCTCTGCATATGGAACCTTCTACTGTAGGATCAAACGTTTGCTCCAACAAAATTCTCTGCCCCTCCTCCCTTGACCGCTTAGTTGACAATTTCCACTATCGGTAATTCGATCCTCAATATCAAGATTTTTCTTATTTTTTGCATGTCTGGAGAAAAGTTAGAAAAAAGAAGAAAAAAAGAAGTTATAGACACAGTGTGTTTTTGTCCCACAAATCTGAACTTACCAAAATGGAGTACAGGACTATAACTTTTAGTTTAAATAGCCCATTGGGCAATGGAGTTCTGGTTCTCCATTTTTAAATCATGGTGAGTTGAAGTGACGGACGAGTGTGGATGCCGTGAGTCAATACGGGCGCCAATGTTGGCAGACACATTTGTTTGCATAGCATTCACTTAGAACGAAAGGTGAACCAAAATAGCTCCTGTTTTCTCCCCTCACTTGCAAAATTTCAGAATTAATATCTTTGTAATTTGCTCTCGGAGGTTAGCGTATTAATCGGAGAACAAGCTCAATATTTGCCTTTATTTAACTTTGTGTGTTATCATACTGGGCTTTCTGTGTATTCTTTGGAAAGTGTGAGTCGTCGTAAATGGTAGCATCGGCTAAATGATTCAACAATTCAAGGAATCAGCGCTAAAATAACAAAATTAAAATTTTAAAAGACTGATTAAAACAGACAGACACATACACAACAAGAAAAAAAAAAAGATTTCTGAGCACACGATTTCGATAATCCCGATTGGATTAGACGCTGAGCACCAAGATTCATGAAACATATAATAAGAGAGGAAGAGAAAATATGTGTTGTAGCCCTGGCACTCAATACTTTGTCAAAATGGAGAGAAGGGAGAGCGCTTTCTTTGCTGAATGGAAAGTTTGCTCTTTTTACATACGTATACGCCAGAAAAGATAAATTGCGCTTTTTTTGTACAACGGAAATTGATTTATTTAAAAAAAAAAATGGTAGTGGTTACCGAACTTTAAATTTTTTTGTCTCTTCTCCCTTCGCTCTCCTTTCAAATTATATAAAAGAGTTTTGCAATTTTGCGTCGCTGGAAAGAAAAAGGCATTCTAATTTTTTTTTGAATGAGCTTGTGCAACCTTGCAACTTCTTTTTATTTCTTTCAACCTTTTCTTGCTACTATTATTATTATCTTTTCCCGGTATTTAACGATCAGAAGTAGTTATCCTTTTGTGTAGTAATTAACAAAGAATAGTAAAGACAGAGGAATAAAGAGAGAAAAACAAACGTTTGTGGGTTTCCTATATTCCATTGTCAAATTTGCTGTTCAAAGTGGCGTATTTCGAAATTTGGAACGACAGGTGGTAGTAGTGGTCGTGGGTCTAGCCTGCATCTTACGTTTTGGTCGCCTTGTGGCCAAACGTTTATGCTTTTCATCCTCGTCAAAAACAAAAGGAATATGGATTGTTCAATATCCTCGTCAAAATGAAAAACAGCCGCTCCAATGTTTCAGATGAAGGTGATCAAGCTATACATTTTTTAAAAAAGAAAGTTAAATTGTCGAGCACTACATCTCACTTAGCTGTGCCTCTCTCTCTCTCTCTCTCTCTCTCTCTCTCTCTTTTGGGTATACTTGTTTTAGTTAAATTGCCTATCTTAATGTTTATTGTTTGCGGCCCCCTTTTTTTCTGCTTTTTATATTTTGTGATCATAAGCAGTGGAAGCAGACAGTGAAAACGATTTGGAATAACTGAAAAAGAGAAGTCTAAATGTGTGTCCTCTACACACAGGAGAAGTGGAGGAGGAGAAGCCAAAAAAAAAATATATATATATATATATGTAAACAACCACTTTTTGATTTTTTGCACGACCAAAATCAGGACAATTCCACTTTGACACTACATTTTATCAGCTCACACCCTAATTCACACAAAACATAATCCCAAAGTTGAAAACCAAACAATGGAATGGCATTTAACTCTCTACGGTTGACTCTACTCCTATTTTCCAAGGAGATATTGGTATTTAACAGACTCTTTTTTTTTCTCTCTCGGGACACGGAGCTAAAGATAACTCGGCGCAATAATTGACGACGAAAAGCACGGAAGCAGCTAATTGTAACTGAGTAGTAGAGAAGCAAACCATCTCTTGGTATCTGCAGTTGCCAACCAAAGTAGCTCGTCACAACTTTGTACAGTCAGGAACTATTGCTCTCCTTTTTACTATCGTAAACCAACTTTTTACGTGATCGTGTTGTAAGGTTGAGTTCAGGCTTTAATGCATAGTTGCGGAACAGTGTCTTAGATTTTTCTACATATAATAAAATGCTTAATTTAAAATCAGTTATGGAAATGTGCGTAACACTGTTGATTTGAAATAAAGCCGGAGTGAGAAAACTTTAAAGTGTGAACAAAGCCACTGAAGGTAACGCGTCTTGTATATATACATATGTGTGTGTGTGTGTGTGTGAGTTACTTTCTCATTGGCATTTGCAAGCTCAGTTATGTTGTGGTTGCTATGCCGTATATGTATCGGCGAAAGTGTATGTGGAACCACAGTTAAGCGCACACTCCTGTTCTTTAGTCCCATGTAAAAAAGCCTTTACTAAACAAGCTATTCCATTGTAAGAATGCCCATACAAGTCTAAGGACACTAAGAATACAATGTAGCTATGTGGTTACCCCTTTGTGTCTTAAATGATACGGCAGACACTTTTTTTTTTTGCTATTCAAGTTGAGTTTTGTGGAATGGACAACTTTTTTATGGTGAGACCTGTTTCTCTCTCCTTTAAGAGCTGTTGTAAAGTAGGACTGCATAATGGCACATATAACACAAAGCAAAGGGGACTACACAAAAACGAAAATTCTCTTTTTAATTTTTAAGCGTTTAAACAGTTTTGTATATACCAGACACACACATACAGTACAATACAATCCAATACGTTTTAAAAAAAAAAATTGCAAAACTTGACTTCAATTCATATAAGAATAAACCAACATTCCTTTCATTTCAACCACTACTGGCTCTCAATCACCTACCTTTTCATTCTTCTTTTTGATATATTCATTAACCCAGAAAGTTCATCAACTTGCATTCAACCACATCCATCATAGCCATCGTCACCATCATCATCATTACCCGCTATTACAATTCACCCAGGGTTATTTCACTTTGTTTCTTTTAAGAACAACCACCTTTCCTCTTTTACCAAAGACACAATTCTCATTTCATCCACAATCACCGACTAGTTTACGTTCTTTCACTTTTTCTGTTTTTGTTCATTTGTCACGTTTTTCAATTGGTTCATTTGCGGTAGTTTAAATATTCGTCCGTTCGTCATTATCATCATTGTCTTTACTACATTCACAATCCCACCTGCTGTTACTTTCACTAGTTCAATCACAAGAGGGAAAGAGATATAGTATCAATATCGTACACACACATACACACATTATTCACATTGAGACACCCACAAAACTACATCAACATTGACAAAAGTTTCCAGTGAACAATTTCATCATCGCTATTCATTTTGTTTGCTTTTTTCGTACCTTGTGTCCTTCATTCACTTGATTATTGCATTTTGTTGATTTTGGCTGATACCCATTGTCATTTCAACTTACTTACCACCAAAACATCACGTAAAAGCGGACACTACTAGAACCACAATTGACAGGTCGTAGATTACAAGGACAATCTTTTAACCCAATTGCCCCCACGTTCTTATATTCAGTTTATTTTTTTGCATTCACTTTCACGGTTTACGGCTACATATACACATACACATTTCGTTATCTCAGGTTTTACCCACCCACCCCAAACTTTTTGTTACAATTATAGATTAGAAATTAACTTCCTTAGCTCAAGATTAGGTTGTTATTGCAAGAGTTGATACAAGAAGATACACATACACGTTACAAACACACACACTAAACATTTTTTTTATTGCATTTGTTGAATAGTACTGGCTGCTATTCGATACACATAACACATAACACATACTACTACTACCATCACAACTTTGCTGCTTACGATTGGCAGCTTGGTACTAGTCATCACCACATTGGACAATTTACAGGACATTACGTGGCTACATTTACGTCATACATCATTTTTTTTTGGAGGTCAAAACTTTCGTGTGGATATAAACCATCAATTTTTTTACCACCACATTGGAAACTAACCACATCGTTAACACAACTACATTGATATAACATAGACACACACACACAAGTGCTTTCATCACATTGTCATGATTTCGTCTTCTTCACCTGATGTTTTCCATCAGACAAGAATTGTACAGCTGCAAATCAAGTCTTCGAACTCCAATTTGCAACAAATGGAACGCAAGACTCATACATCAACAGTTTCTGAATACCAATTGGATATGTTGGAACACCTATTATCGGTTGAATCACACACGTTACCCAATGTATCGTTAATTGAACAACAACCAGAGATTAAATTGAGCATGAGACCTTTGTTGCTTGATTTCTTGATGGAAGTAATTACAATTCTTAATTTATCAAGATCGACATTCCCGTTGACGGTGAATTTAATTGATCGTTATTGTTCTACTAGAATTGTCAAGAAGCAACACTATCAATTGTTGGGGTTGACCAGTTTATGGATAAGTTGTAAAAACTTGGATCCTAAATTTAAGATACCTACATTGAATGACTTGCGCAAGATTTGTGTTGATAGTTATAACAAGGAGTTGTTTATTGAAATGGAGAAACATATTCTTAAATCCTTGGAATGGGTTGTCAACAGCCCTACATTCGATGCTTTTGTTGATGTATTTCTCAACATGTTGGTGTCAGTAAATGATGCCAATTATTCATCAGTGATCAAGAAGCACTACAACAAAATCAAACTTTCATCATACTACCTTGGTGAACTATTTCAGTTTTACCCAAACATGTATTTTGAGTACTCGTCATCACAAATTGCCATTCTTGCGATCATGTCAAGTATATCAACCTTGAAACTTCCTATCAACATCATGACCATTATGAACTTTTACAATACATTGTTGGATAATGGAACTATGCAATTGTCAATTGAAAGTTTCCAAACTGTGTTTAGAGCCATTAGAGTATTGTCGTTGCCAAATAGTTTACAACAGAAGTACTGTGTCAATCATCGTGGTAACAGTAATCACAACAACGGTAATAACAGTACCAATGCAAACCAAAATCTACCACCAAAAACACCCAAAGTGTCAATGCCATTGACGCCGGGGCCTAGTCCTGAAGAGAAGGTGTCACGGAAAAGACACAATGGTCATATGGATTCACTGATGATGGTTCATGAGAGGAAGAGGAGCTGTATAGATTTAGGAGTAAGAATATAATGATAATAGTTGTATGAGAAAAAAAGGTGAATATTGTAGAGTTGAGAATCTAGAACATGAAAGGAGAGTTTGGATATGCACATGTGTCACCATCGTCTCCCCCATTGTTCAAACGATCGACACTCTGGTATCGGTTGGCCAAAGGCTGGTGCCAAAAATAATCCTTCCTATGTTGGGCATGGGCGTATTGTTGAAAAAAAAGATCTTCATACAACAATTGATCTACACGTTCATCGCACGACGGTTAAATGAAAAGCTTCCCTTTTCTTTTTTTTTTTCTAGTCCTGAAAGGAGGACTCTAAGGCGACGATGGGGTTTCTAGGGGAAGGGGGAAGGGGGTGAACCGTATAGACCTATAT